>JAEEGG010004169.1_pt1 | contig 35215 bp, 36 predicted proteins | sample 9134161 | NCBI WGS metagenome assembly JAEEGG01 (sample SAMN16246543, study PRJNA631951) | gut metagenome | biome: gut microbiome; feature: rumen; material: CR-attached | host: Bos | place: Iran: Karaj | collected 2018-10
GAAAGCATCTAAGTGCGAAGCCAGCCGCAAGATGAGGACTCCATTGAGGGTCGTCATAGACGATGACGTTGATAGGGTGCAGGTGTAAAGACGGTGACGTCAAAGCCGAGCACTACTAATTGCCCGAAGACTTTCGCAGCTCAGCTGCAATTGACAATGTATAATTGACAATTGACAATTGGGAAGGCGGTCGTACTTTCAGATGTAGATGAGAGCATATCGCTCAGCATTGGACTGTAGTCGGAGCTGACAGTTCTTGTGTGGAAAATGTCACCTATACGGTTGATTGATTGTCAATTATCCATTGTCAATTGTCAATTCGAGAATTATCAGGTGGTTATTGCAGCGGGGTCCCACCTCTTCCCATTCCGAACAGAGAAGTTAAGCCCGCCTGCGCCGATGGTACTGCAATGCAATGCGGGAGAGTAGGAGGCCGCCTTCTTTATATGAAATAGGAGTCGCAGATGCGGCTCCTATTTTTTTTGCTCGGTGGTCTGATCCTACTTATGTCAACGCTTCGTATGGTAATCCGAACACGTCGGCAACTGCTTTATAAACTACCTTCCCTTCTACGATGTTCAGTCCCTTTGCCAAAGCGGGATCATCTTTGCATGCTTGTTGCCAGCCTTTGTCGGCTAAAGCGACAGCATAGCGTAGAGTGGCGTTAGTGAGGGCAAGAGTAGAGGTGTTGGGTACAGCACCAGGGATGTTCGCCACACAGTAATGTACTATCCCGTCCTCGACGTACACAGGCTCGCTGTGGGTCGTGGGCCGTGAGGTCTCGAAACATCCGCCCTGGTCGATGGCCACGTCGACGAGCACCGTTCCTGGCTCCATCAGCTGGAGCATCTCTTTTGTAATAAGGTGTGGCGTCTTGTCGCCTGGCACCAGCACGCTGCCCACTATGATGTCCACCGTCGGCAGTTGCTTCCGGATGTTGTGTTCAGACGAGTAGAGAGTGTGTACGTTTGGAGGCGTCTCAATGTCAAGTTGGCGCAGACGTGGCAGTGAGATGTCGGCAATCGTCACCTCTGCCCCTAATCCTGCAGCCATCCGTGCGGCTGCCTCACCCACAACTCCGCCACCGAGTACCAGTACCTTCGCAGGACTTACACCAGGTACGCCGCTGATCAGTTTGCCCTTGCCGCCTTTCGTCTTTTGCAGATAGTAGGCACCGTTGAGTGTTGCCATACGTCCAGCCACCTCGCTCATGGGCTGCAGCAGCGGCAGTGAGCCGTTGGGTTGTTGCACCGTCTCGTAGGCTAAGCAGACGGCACCGCTTTTGAGCATCGCCTCAGTCAGTTCTTTCTCGCAGGCGAAGTGGAAATAGGTGAAGAGCAGCTGTCCCTTGCGCACCAGTTCATACTCGGGTTCGATGGGCTCCTTCACTTTCACGATCATGTCGCACTCACGGTACACGGCTTCGATCGTCGGCAGAATCCTTGCTCCAGCCTTCACATACTCGTCGTCGGAGAACCCACTGCCCTCGCCGGCCGTGTGCTGTACGCTCACCTCATGGCCGCGACGTGTCAGTTCTGCCACTCCCGCAGGGGTCATACCCACGCGGTTCTCATTGTTCTTGATCTCTTTTGGAATTCCTACTTTCATAATCATCAGGTATTTGTTAAACATTGCAATTTTGCTGCAAATATACGAAAAACTTCAATACGATGCAAGTTTTTTGTGACAAAGTTTTGGCGGTTTCTGGAAAAGGAAGTATCTTTGCCGTCAAATAGATGAAAAGGAAGTTGATCATAGCAATGCTGTCTGTGATGGTGACGGGGGTGTCAGCGCAGACGGAGGTGAACGACAGCGTCATGTCGGGCAGACAGACGGATGTGGATGAAGTGAATACGCCACTTGCTGACTCTTCACTATATTTCAGAGAATCTATGAAATCGATGATGCCCCTTAAGTTGTCGGATGATGCCCTCAAATTGACAGACAATCGGGCGCTCTATGACAGCCGGCGTGGCGACTGGCAGATCAATACCCTCAACAGCACGCGTCTCTTCAACCCTTGGCGAGGTGCATACGTTGGCGTTTCGGGCTGGGCTGACACGATGCCAGGATTGCTCGATCGTGAGTCAGGCTCCCTGACGTTGTATCAGAATTTGGGCCGTTGGTCTTTCTCTGCTTCGGCATTGGCAGACAAATACCGCTATGTGGGGATGGGCTATTTGGAAACGAGGTATGGCGTAGGCGGAACGGTCAGTTATCAGTTGAGCAATGCCGTTTCGCTGCATGCCTTCGGTTATTACTATGGCAAGCCTATGACCGCAGGACCTGCCGTAGCCCCCTATCTCTCAACAAGCAACTACGGAGGATATGCTGACATCAAGTTCAGTAAGCATTGGGGCACGGACCTGGGTGTGCAGCGCTACATTAATCCGATGACGGGCAAATGGGTGACCGATCCGATTGTCAGACCTTATTATAAGACCAACGGGAAGCAGAAGATCGGCATCGACATCGGGCATCTCCTGAGAGGAATCATCTGGGGCAATCAAGATGATATGATGCCGAGAGGTCCTGTCAGGATGGTGCCTACTCCACAACAACAAGGAAGACGATGATATCACCTTCCCGCATTCATTATGCGTGGAGGTCGAGGACGAAGCGGGTGCCTTTGGTGAACTTGGGATCGATGTCGAGGTCGCCGTTCATCTTCAGGGCCATCTGTTTGCAGATGGGGAGTCCGAGGCCGTCGCCAGTGGTGAGGTCACGAATCTCAAGGAATGGCTTGAAGATGTCTTCGCGCTTCTCTTCGGGGATGCCTGAGCCTGTATCAGATACGAGGAACTGATAGGAATGAGGACCACGCTTTTTGAATTCGAGGGCGATGGTTCCTTCTGCAGGCGTGTATTCTGCGGCGTTGTTCAGCAGGTGGAGCAGAATATGGGAGACGTACTCCTTATTGATCTTGGCACTCATATTTGAGGCATTGACCGTCAGATTGACTTCACTCTTCACCTTGTCGCGGATCTGATCCATGAGATTCTCGCAGAACTGCTGCACAGGAGTGTCTTCCAACTCAATCTCGCTACTGTCTCTGTTCTCCAGTTCAGACAGTGTTTGGATATGATGAGAGAATTCGAGTAGTGCCTTCACCTCGGGCTGCTTGCTGTCGAGTTTCTTGAACGTAGGCTCCAGCTGTGCAGAGATGTTGCTGATAAACTTAGCCTTGAGGGCGTTGCTCTCGTTGGCCAAACGGATAGTCTTCTTCTGCTTACGGTCAAGCAGGATGAATCGCATCAATATAATCGCACCAATGACCAGTGCTGCTGCCAAAGCTGCTGCGAGGATGCAGAGTCCGATGATGAAGACCCAACGTGTGGACAGCGAACTGTCTTTGTCTGCGATAGTTGCCTCGTTGTCTGCAATCTGCTTCTTCAGGGCGTTGATCTCGTCGGCATGCTTCAGGGCGTTGGTAGAGTCTTTCCAGGCGATGTAGTTGCTGTATGACTGTGCCACCATATTGGCATTGTTGCTCTTGCGGCCATTGGAGATGAGTGTCTGATAGACCTCGTCCACCTTGTCATACTCCTTGCTGGCCGTCAACTTGTTGGCCATCTCCTTGAAGACGGCATTGCCCTGGGCGTTCATACCAAAGGTATAATAGTAGATGGCCTTGGTATAGAGCAGATCGTTCTTCAGATTCTCGTCGCCGCTCTGAGTAGCCTGGCTCTCCATGATGTTCAACTGATCCTTGGCACTATCGCTTTTCCTCAGCTTGATATACATATTCAGACGCTCCTTGGTGACCATATAGTGCATGGCGGCCTTTTCTGCCTGGCTGTCCTTTGGGCTGGAGTTGATGGCATCATCAGCACGGCGGAGCAGGTCGAAAGCTTCTTTGTAGAAGTTCTCTCTGGAATAGTAGAGCGAGGCAGCCTTGGTGGCGCACTCTACGCCCAACTTCATCTGACCACGGTTATAGTAGTCGTTGAAGGCGTGGATGTAAAGAGACCTTGCTGAAGCGATATGCTCCTTAGGATCTGCTGCCTCAGCACGCTTGTGGAGATCACTTTTTTCCTGTGCGCTGACCATTGTGGCGCACAGAAGAAGACTTGCAAATAAAAAGAATATCTTTCTGTTCATAGTCTATTCCTTAAAGGTAGTGTATTAAAATCTTTAATCCTTACGGTAGAATTGGCTTCGCCTATCATTCGTTATACGAATTGGCTTTCGCCTATCCTTGAGCCTCTTGTCGGATTCGAACCAACGACCCCGAGATTACAAATCACGTGCTCTGGCCAACTGAGCTAAAGAGGCGGGTGGGCAGCTACCTGCATCGCGCCGCTACGACCTAATACCCTTGCTGCGTTCCCACCCTGGGGGATTCAAAGGGAGCTGGCCGTACAGGACTGCCCGTTTTTGCTTAGCGGCTGCAAAGGTACAACAAAAAAGTGAAAAGTGAAAAGTGAAAAGTGAAAAGTTTTGCATTTTAACTATTTTTTTTGGCAAAGGTCAAGATATGTGCCATAAAATGTGTAATTTTGCACCCCGAAAGGAGTAAATGTGAAAATTGTAAATAGTAAATTGTCAAATTGTAAATGGAATGACCGCTCCAGAATACGTACAATTAAAAGCATACGCCCGTCAGGATGGCTTCTTCCTCGCCCTATTATGGACGGCGAGTTTCGCCTGCTATATCCTGGGCATCACGAACCAGATGCTGGAGATGCTGGCCTTAGGTCTCGCCATTACTACGCCTTTCTTCGTGGCAAACCGTCTGCGTAAGTTCCGCGATGAGGGTAGGGAAGGGCTGATCTCCTTCGGTCGCAGCTATGCATATACGATCTTTGTGTTTTTCTATGGTGCCGTGCTGCTAGCCGTAGTGCAGTTTCTTTACTTCGCCTATGTCGACAACGGCTACCTGCTGAATGCCTTCTCGCGGATGATGAGTTCCGAGGAAGGTAAGCAACTCATCAGCCAATACGGTATGTCACAGATGGTGGAGGAAGGCTTGGCAGAGATGGCTTCGATCCGTCCGATAGACTATGCGCTGAACATCCTGACGGTGAATATCGTCATCGGCTTCATCCTGGGTGTCCCTATCGGCCTGGCGATGCAGCGCAGTGAGGTGAAAGGGTGAAAAAGTGAAATTAAATCGAAAATAAATTAAGGTGGATATTTCAGTAGTAATACCTCTTTATAATGAGGCGGAATCGTTGCCTGAGTTGTATGCCTGGATAGAACGGGTGATGCAGGCCAACGGTTTCAGTTATGAGGTGATTTTCGTGAACGACGGCTCTACCGACGAGTCGTGGCAGGTGATCAGTGACTTGGCAGCCAAGTCAGACTGTGTGAAGGGCATCAAGTTCCGTCGTAATTACGGTAAGAGTCCTGCCCTGTATTGTGGTTTTGAACAGGCCCAGGGCGACGTGGTCATCACGATGGATGCCGATCTGCAGGACTCTCCTGATGAGATACCCGAGTTATATCGGATGATCAAGGAGGAGGGCTACGACCTGGTGAGCGGCTACAAGCAGAAGCGCTACGACCCTATCTCTAAGACGCTGCCCACGAAACTCTTCAACGCGACGGCCCGTAAGATCAGCGGCATCAATAACCTCCACGACTTCAACTGCGGTCTGAAAGCCTATCGCAAGGCCGTGGTGAAGAATATCGAGGTGTATGGTGAGATGCACCGTTACATCCCTTATCTGGCCAAGAATGCCGGTTTCAACAAGATCGGCGAGAAGGTGGTTCACCATCAGGCCCGTAAGTACGGCTCTTCGAAGTTCATGGGCCTGAACCGTTTCGTCAATGGCTATCTCGACCTGCTGACGCTGTGGTTCCTCAGCACGTTTGGCAAGAAGCCGATGCATGTATTCGGTTTCTTAGGCACGATCATGTTTGTAATCGGTTTCATTGCTGCCTTCGTCATCGGAGCCGACAAACTGTGGTGCCTCGCCAATCATATTCCCCAGCGGCTGGTGACGGATTCTCCTTATTTCTATATCGCGCTGACGATGATGATCATCGGCACGCAGCTGTTCCTCACGGGATTCCTCGGCGACCTCATCAGCCGTTCGTCGAGCGGTCGTAATGACTATCAGATCGAGGAAACGATTTAGGTATGAAGAATAAGACAAATAAGATGATGAGTATGGTGGTGGTAGGATTCATCTCTTACCTCTTACCGCTTGCCTCATACCTCTTAACCTCCTGTTCGAGTATCGAATGTTCCATCAATAACCTGGTGCGCACCCGCTTCCAGTTTACCAACAGCGCTGGTGACTCTATCAGCCTGCAGGACACCCTGACGGTGATGACCATCCGCAAAGACGGCACTCCGGCTACTATATTCAAAAGCGACTCTATAGTATATAATAAAGGTGTAGGCACCTGCAAGTTCCACCTTCCCATCAGCCACACCCATCCTGAAGACGAACTCGTGTTCCATTTCATTGGCGACAAAGTACATGTTGTGGACACCCTGTGGATTGCGAAGGATGATTACCCCCATTTCGAGTCTGTCGACTGCAATGCGAGTTACTTTCATAAGTTAACATCCGTCCGGCATACCCATAACTGTCTGGATTCGGTAGTAATAGCAAACCCATCAGTGACCAATGACGATCAAGTCGTACATATCCTCCTTTATCCGAAGATTGGCGATTAGCCTGTTGCTGCTGGTTGTTGCGACAAGTGCCCAGGCGCAGTTGAAGTTCTTCACCCTTCAGAAAGACTCCATCCCGCTGTTCCGTGGCTTTGCCGTATCGTTCGATATGGTGGGAGCAGGCATGGTGATGTTGTCTGACTATGGCCAGTATGAGGCAGCCCTGCGCGTGAACCTCCACGACGAGTGGTTCCCGATCGTCGAGGCGGGTATCGGCAAGGCCAATCACGACGACGAGGTGACATTCCTGCATTACAACACCTCAGCCCCTTATTTTAAGATAGGTATAGACAAGAATATGCTCAAAGACAAGCACGGTCCCAACCGTCTCTACCTGGGACTGCGCTATGGCTTCACTTCCTATAAGGTCGATATCTCGCGTCCGGATTACGAAGATCCGGTATGGCTGTGGAATACAAGCTATAGTGTCAACGATGCAGCCTGCAAGTATCACTGGGCGGAGATCGTTCTCGGTGTCGATGCCAAGATCTTCGGTCCGCTGCATCTGGGCTGGAGCGTGCGTTACAAGCAGCGTCTGGCCCATTCTGAGGAGGGTGATTGGGGCAAGCCGTGGTATGTGCCTGGCTTCGGTACCTACGAGTCGAATCTGGGCGGTACCTTTAATGTGATCATTGATATCTGAGCGTTATGGATGAGAAACAGAAGAAGAAACTGATCTGGCAGTTGCCTTTTCTTGCGTTGCTGATCGTCGGCACCGTGCTGATCATCAGTCATCAGCGCTCTATGCCATACCGTCAGTCCTCTGATTTCGTGTTCGGCACCACCTATAAGATCGTCTACCAGTGCGACTCCGACCTGAGTGCCACCATCCGTCAGGAACTGATAAAGGTGGACCGTTCGCTCTCGCCTTTCAACAAGGAGTCGGTGATTACCGCCGTCAACCAGAACCGTGAGGTGACGCTCGATCCCTATTTCATCGAGGTGTTCACGAAGGCGATGGAAGTGTCGCGTGAGACGGAGGGTGCTTTCGACATCACCGTGGCGCCGTTGGTCAATGCCTGGGGTTTCGGCTTCAAGCATGAGCAGATGCCCACGAAGCATCAGGTGGACAGCCTGCGGCAGATCATCGGCTACCAGAAGATCTCCCTCGCTGGTGGAAAGGTCAAGAAGCAAGATCCCCGTATGATGCTCGACTGCTCCGCCATCGCCAAGGGCTTTGGTGTGGATGCCGTAGCACGTATGCTGCGCGACCGTGGGGTTCAGAACTTCATGGTGGAGATTGGTGGCGAGGTCATTACCTGTGGTGTCAATGCCCAGCGCCTCCCGTGGCGCGTCGGTGTGATCAAACCCTCTGAAGACTCGTTGAGCGTGGGCCATGAGTTACAGACCATCCTTAACGTCACAGACAAGGCGATGGCCACCAGCGGCAACTACCGTAACTTCTACTACAAGAACGGTCGCCGCTATGCCCACACCATCGACCCCAAGACGGGTTATCCCGTGCAGCACAGCCTCCTCTCCGCCACAGTACTCGCCAACAGCTGTACCGTGGCCGATGCCTATGCCACCTCGTTTATGGTGATGGGACTGGAACGTGCCCGGCAACTTCTCGAGCGTCATTCCGAACTGATGGCCTATCTCATCTATGACGACGGCCACGGAGACATCGCCGTGTGGTTCTCTCCTTCTCTTCGTAACAAAATCGAGGAATAGTGGCCGGCCTGCAGATATACGACAGACTGCTCCAGTTCCCGCTGTTCCAGGGCATGAGCCGTGACGATCTGGAGATTGTCGCTGGCCATACCCGCTTCGGATTCCTGAAAGTGCCTGCCGGACGACAGATCATCCACGCCGGCGATCCCTGTACCCACCTGTATTTTCTTATCAACGGCACGCTGAAGATCGAGACCTTCAGCGTCGACCGCCGCTATTCCGTCACCGAGCAGATGTCGTCGCCCTACATCCTCCAGCAGGAGAGAATCTTCGGCTATTACCAGCGCTACACGCACGACTTCTACGCCCTGACGGATGCCAACTTCCTCACCCTCGACAAGGAAGAGGTGGTGCGCCTCTCCGAGGACTTCCTCGTGTTCCGCCTGAATCTGATGAACCACCTCGCCACGCAGACCCAGAAACTGATACAGTCGCAGTGGCGCCGCAATCCCCTGTCGCTCCGCGAGCGTATCGTGCGCTTCCTCTTCCAGCACACCCTCTATCCAGCAGGCCCCAAGACCTTCCATATCCTCATGGAACGCCTCGCCGAAGAGGTCAACGACAGCCGCCTGAACGTGTCGCGGACCCTCAACCGTATGCAGGAGACCGGAGTCCTCGAATTGCACCGTGGAAGGATAGAAATCCCGCAACTCGAACGGCTCTTGATGTGAAAAATGGATAATTGACAATGGATAATGGATAATTTTAATTAGTGGTAACATATTTTTCACTTTTCACTCTTCACTTTTCACTTTTTTGTTGTACTTTTGCACCCCAAAAGAGAGTTAATATATGAAAGCAGAGAATAAGAGGCAGAACCCGTTCTTCCTGCCCTATGGCACGCCGCACGACACGGCGCCTTTCGACCGCATCACCTTGGAGGACTACGAAGAGGCGATGATGGAGGGCATCCGTCGTGACGATGAGCAGATAGAGAAGATCATCAACAATCCCGAGAAGCCCACCTTCGACAACACCATCATCAATGTCGACGACGAGAAAGACGACAACGGCTACTACGACCTCCTGTCGCGTGTCAGCAGCGTGTTCTTCAACCTGTTGTCTGCAGAGACCTCCGACGAGATGGATGCTCTGGCACAGAAGATGAGCCCCATCTTGACGAAGCACGCCAACGATATCCGTCTCAACGAACGGCTTTTTGAGCGCATCAAATACGTACACCGTCATCACCGCAAGCTGACGCCGGAAGAGAAGATGCTGCTCGACAACTGTTACGACGGTTTCGTGCGCAGCGGTGCCCTGCTCGATGCAGCAGGCAAGGAACGTCTGCGCCAGCTCACGGAGGAAGCCTCGATACTCGGACTGCAGTTCTCGCAGAACCTCCTGAAGGAAAACAAGGCGTTCACCCTGCATCTCACCGACGAGGCCGATCTCGACGGACTGCCTGACACTGCCCGTGAGGCGGCTGCCCAGGCTGCGAAGGAACAGGGCAAGGAAGGCTGGGTCTTCACCCTCGACTTCCCTTCATACTCTCCCTTTATGACTTACAGCACCCGCCGCGACCTGCGCCAGCAGATGTATATGGCCAAGAATACGGAGTGCATCCACGACAATACGGAGAACAATCTCCAGATCTGCAAGCGCCTGATCAATCTGCGTCGTGAACTGGCACAGCTCCTGGGCCATAAGACCTATGCTGACTACGTGATGCAGCACCGTATGGCCGGCAACGTCCGCAACGTCAATAAACTCTTCAACGATCTCATCGCCGCCTACATGCCCACCGCTAAAAAAGAGGTGAAAGAGATTGAACGTGAATTCAAGAAGGATTTGAGTAATCATAAAGTTCAAAGTTCAAAGTTCAAAGTTCAAAGTTCAATGCAGCCTTGGGACTTCTCCTTCTACTCCCACAAGCTGCAACTGAAGAAATACAACATCGATGCCGAGATGCTGCGGCCCTATTTCGAGCTGTCGAAGGTCATCGAAGGCGTCTTCGGCCTTGCCAACCGTCTCTACGGCATCACCTTCAAGGAAAACAAGGAAATCCCCGTCTATCATCCCGACGTGAAGGCCTACGAGGTCTTCGACAAGGATGGTGGCTTCCTCGCCGTCTTCTATGCCGACTTCCATCCCCGCAAGGGCAAGCAGGCTGGTGCCTGGATGACGGAATACCAGGGCCAGTGGATAGAGCGCATCGACGTGAAGAAGCCCTTCGGCCCTGACAATATGAAGAATGTCCGTCCCCACGTCTCGGTGGTGATGAACCTCACCAAGCCCACGGCCGAGAAACCCGCTTTGCTGACGCTGGGCGAGGTGGAGACCTTCCTCCACGAGTTCGGACACTCCCTCCACGGCATGTTCGCCAACACCCGTTTCGAGAGCCTCAGTGGCACCAACGTGTGGTGGGACTTCGTCGAGCTGCCGTCGCAGTTCATGGAGAACTTCGCCATTCAGAAGGAGTTCCTCCGCACCTTCGCCTTCCATTACCAGACGGGCGAGCCGTTGCCCGACGAGCTCATCGACCGCATCGTCCGCAGCCGCAACTTCAATGTGGCCTACGCCTGTATGCGTCAGGTCAGCTTCGGCCTGCTCGATATGGCCTACTACACGCAGAAGGACGAATTCACCGACGACATCATCCCCTTCGAGAAGCGTGCCTGGGAGAAGGCGATGGTTCTGCCCCAGCTGCCCGATACCTGTATGACCGTGCAGTTCTCGCACATCATGGCTGGCGGCTATGCGGCTGGCTACTACAGTTACAAGTGGGCAGAAGTGCTCGATGCCGATGCCTTCGCCGTGTTTCAGAAAGAAGGCATCTTCAATCCTGCCACGGCCCAGCGCTTCCGCGACTGCATCCTCTCCAAGGGTGGCACCGAGAATCCGATGACGCTCTACAAGCGCTTCAAGGGCTCCGAACCCACCATCGACGCCCTCCTCAAACGCAACGGTATCCGCCGCAAATAAATCGTAAATCGTAAATCCGTAAATCGTAAATCATCATGGTGTCTGATAAGCAACATAAACTCGATGAGCGCTATCTTCGTATGGCGAAGATCTGGGCAGAGAACTCCTACTGCGTGCGTCGTCAGGTGGGAGCCCTCGTGGTGAAGGACAAGATGATCATCAGCGACGGCTACAACGGTACGCCGAGCGGCTTCGAGAACATCTGCGAGGACGAGAACAACGTCACCAAGCCCTACGTCCTACACGCCGAGGCCAACGCCATCACGAAACTCGCCCGCAGCAACAACAATAGCGACGGTGCCACCATCTACATCACCGCCTCGCCCTGCATCGAGTGTGCCAAGCTCATCATCCAGGCAGGCATCCGCCGTGTCGTCTACGGCGAGAACTACCGCCTCACCGACGGCATCGACCTCCTCCGCCGTGCCGGCATCGAAGTCATCTTGATGGAAGTGTAATCATAAAGTTCAAAGCTCAAAGTTCAAAGTTTAAAATGAAAAAGTCTCCCCGCTTTACGCCGCTATGGATCGCGATGGGTGTCGTGATGGGCATCCTCATCGGTACGTTCTATGCCAACCATTTCTCCGGCAACCGGCTGAACATCATCAACACCAGCGGCAATAAACTCAACAACCTGTTGCACATCATCGACGACCAGTATGTCGACACCGTCAACGTGAACGACCTCGTGGAGAAGGCCATGCCGCAGATCCTCGGCGAGCTCGACCCGCACTCCGTGTATATCACCGCCCGTGAGGGAGAGATCGCCAACGACGACCTGCGCGGCTCGTTCTCCGGCATCGGTATCGAGTTCACCATCCGTCAGGACACCATCCGCGTGCAGAACGTCATCGGCAACGGTCCCGCTGAGCGTGCCGGTGTGCTGGCTGGCGACAAGATTGTCGAGGTCGATGACTCCGTCTTCGTCGGCAAGAAAGTCACCAACGAGGAGGCGATGCACCGCCTGAAGGGTCCTAAGGACACGAAGGTGAAGCTCGGCATCATCCGCTACGGCGAGAAGAAGATCCGTCATATCACCGTCACCCGTGGTGAGATTCCCACGAAGAGTGTCACGTGCAGTTATATGCTCGACGACGAGACGGGTTACATCAAGATCAAGAACTTCGGCGAGAATACCTATCCCGAACTCATCATCGCTCTGGCACAGCTCGCACAGAAAGGCTTCTCCAACCTGGTCATCGACCTGCGCAACAACACCGGCGGCTACCTTGAGTCGGCCGTCCAGATCGCCAACGAGTTCCTCTCCCGCGGACAGCTCATCGTCTACACCGAGGGTCGCCGTTATCCGCGTCAGGAGTACCGTTCCGACGGCCGTGGCTCCTACCAACACATGCCGCTCGTGATCCTCGTCGACGAGGCCTCTGCCTCTGCCTCCGAGATCCTCGCGGGTGCCATCCAGGACAACGACCGCGGCACCATCGTCGGCCGCCGTTCCTTCGGCAAGGGCCTCGTGCAGAAGCCGATGGAGTTCTCCGACCACTCGATGATCCGTCTCACCATCGCCCGTTACTACACACCCTCCGGCCGTTGCATCCAGAAACCCTACAACGACGGCGAGAAATACGAGACCGACTGGATCGAGCGCTACCAGCACGGTGAGTTCTTCTCAGAGGACAGCATCCGTCACACCGGTCCCGAATACCACACCGCCAACGGCCGCATCGTCTATGGCGGTGGTGGCATCACGCCCGACATCTTCATTCCTGAAGACACCGTCGGCATGACCTCTTACTACAAGGAGGCCTCCATGTCGGGACTCATCCTGCAGTTCGCCTACAACTACACCGACGAGAACCGTGCTCGTCTGAGCAAGATGGACGATGTGCGCGAGATGGAGCGATACCTCAAGAGCCAGAACACGCTCGAGCAGTTCGTCGTCTTTGCCGACAAGAACGGCCTCAAGCGTCGCAACCTGATGATCCAGAAGTCGAAGAAGCTGCTGGAGCGTTTCATCAACAGCCGCATCATCTACAACATCCTCAACGAGCAGGCTTGGACGGAATACCTCAATCAGGACGATCCCGCCATCATCGAGACCCTCCGTCTCTTCCGCGAGGGTCGTGCCTTCCCGCAGCCCGTCAAGGCCACGGAGGGCCAGACCATCGCCCGTGCCTACGACTCTTCCGTCTTCCGTCTCTTCCGTCGCCACCTCGCCGCCGACCGTATCAATTCGCTCATTTCATAAATCGGCTCTATCGCTATCATAAGTAATTCGTGAACTCGGCTTTGCCGCTTGCTACCATCTGGACGCAAGAATTCGTGAAATTCGTGGTCTTAAAATAACCGTCTCTGTCGCTCTTGTAAGCAATTCGTGAAATTCGTGTAATTCGTTGTCTTAAAAAACGGACTAATCTGTGCAATCAGTTCCATCTGAGCAATCTGTGCAATCTGTGGCTAAAAAAGCCCTTCGTCGTGAGATTCGCCGTCTGAAGCAGCAGTACACCCCTTCGCAGTTAGAAGAGCTGTCTGAGCCCATCATCGCCCGTCTGCGTCCGCTCCTGTCCGATGCCCGTGTCGTCATGGCCTATTACTCCCTGCCCGACGAAGTCAACACCCATCAGCTTCTCGACGACCTTGTCGCCGAAGGCAAGACCGTCCTTCTGCCCAAGGTCCTCGATGCCACCACGATGGAACTCCGCCATTACACCGGTCCTCACGACCTCGCCCCCGGCCCCTTCGGCATCCTTGAACCCACCGGCCCTCACTATTCTCCCTCCTCACTCCTCACTCCTCCCTCCTCGAAAACCATCGACGTCGCCCTCATCCCCGGTGTCGCCTTCGATGCTCTCGGCCATCGTCTCGGTCGCGGCCGCGGCTACTACGACCGCTTCCTCCGCACAATGGGGACTGTCCCTTCTGTGAGCAGCGCAACGAATGACAGGGGGACTGTCCCCAGTGTGCGTCCATTGCTAATCGGCCTCTGCTTCGACTTCCAGAAAGTCCCCTCAGTCCCCGTCGATCCTACCGACATTCCCGTCAATCAAGTCATATGAATATGAAAACCAAACGAATGATGCTGTCCGTCCTGCTGACGGTCGTAGTCTGCACGCAGGTTGCAGGTCAGGGTTTCCGCAGGGAAACCTTTCCCGAAGGGTCTTACTCCCCAGTGACAAACGTAAATCGCAGCGGCTGTCCGCGCGTGCTTTCCGATGGCAGCGTGATGTTCCGTGTCAACGCGCCGCAAGCCCAGCTCGTACAGATCGACCTCTGTGGCACGAAGTACGACATGGTGCGTGGCGACGACGGCTCGTGGACGATCACCACCAAGCCGCAGGTGCCCGGCTTCCATTACTATTTCCTCATCGTCGATGGCGTCTCTGTCGCCGACCCTGCCAGCCAGTCGTTCTACGGCTGTGGCCGTTGGTCGAGTGCCATAGAGATCAAGGAGGCAGGCATGGACGACTTCGAGGTGCAGGACGTGCCTCGCGGCGAGGTCAACACCGTCTGGTATTACTCCAAGGTCGATGAGTCGTGGCGTCCGCTGCTGGTCTACACGCCCGCAGGCTACAACGAGGGCCAGCAGGACTATCCCGTCGTCTATATCCAGCACGGCGGTGGTGAGGATCATCGCGGATGGATGGAGCAGGGCCGTACCGCTCAGATCATGGACAATCTGATTGCTCAGGGCAAGGCCGTGCCGATGATCGTGGTCAGCTCGAACAGCAACGTTCAGAACCGTAACGGAGGTTTCGGTGGCGGCTACAGTTGGCAGGGCATGCAGACCTTCCGTTCGGAACTGATCGACAATGTCATTCCCTTCGTCGAGAAGACCTACCGAGTGAAAAAAGACCGCAAGCACCGTGCCATGTGCGGCCTCTCGATGGGTGGCGGTCAGTCGTTCTACATCGGTCTGCGCTCGCCCGAGGTGTTTGCCAATGTCGGCGTGTTCTCCACCGGCATGTTCGGAGGCATCCAGGGTGCTTCCAACTTCGACTTGGAAAAGGAGGTGCCAGGCATCCTGACGGACACCAAGACGTTCAACAGCCAGTTTGATGTGTTCTTCATGAGTTGTGGCGAACAGGACCCGCGTATCGACTACACCCGCAATATCGTCCAGAAGATGCGTGACGGCGGCGTAGAGGTTCGTTTCAATTCCTATCCCGGCGACCACGAGTGGCAAGTCTGGCGCAAATCCCTCCACGAATTCGCACAGTACCTCTTCAAATAATAAGCAGTACCTCTTCAAATAATAAAGGGACGAGCTCATTGCTCGTCCCAATTCCCCTCCTGAGTAGGAGGGGCTAGGGGTGGTCTGATCAGCCTCTCCACATCGTTATCGGTCCCAGTCCCATGCAACTCGTCGTTGTGACGGCCGTCAGGAAGGCTGTGAGCGCGGCTACTACTACCTTCACCGCAATCTCAATGAAACGCTTCTTCATAATTGTCCATTATCAATTTTCCGCTCGGCTTTGCCGCTTGCTACCGAAGGGACGCAAGAATTATCAATTGGCGTAGCCTTAGTTTTGGTCCATCTCGTCACCGCCTTCACCCTTGGTGAACAGCTTGCTTGCAACCTCACTCGACTCACCGTCCTTGATGGCGATTGCCTTCACGGTCGTGGTGTCGCTCAGCGTGAATGCCTCGCTGTAGAGCGTACTCTCAGCCGTTGGTGTCGAGCCGTCGGTGGTGTAGTGGATCTCAGCACCGGCAGGGCCACTCATGCTCACCGAGGTAGTCTCAGCAAACGGAGTCGTACCGCTGATCGTGGGGGCTGCCAGGGCTGCAGACTGCGAACCGCCGCCGTTCTGAGAGCCGCCGTTGCCGCCTCCCGACTGCTGACTACTGTCTCCAGACTCCTGACTACTGCCTCCTGACTCCTGACTGTTCCCGCCCTTGGCTGCAGCGATCTCAGCCTTGGCCTTGTCGGTCCAAGAGAGCTTAACGTCCTTCTTCAGCTCGTCGCGGGTGAACTCGCCAGTGCTCTGTGCCAACAGCTTCACGGTCTTGACGGCAGGTCCCGTCTTTGCACCCTCGGCCAGAGTTCCAAGTGATGCAGAGGCCACCTTGTCGGCATCAGCATCGTAGAGCGTCTCCAGTCCGTTTGCCTCGACGGTAGCTTTGAAGATGGCCAGGTTGTCAATCTTCACCGTGTTGCCGTTGAGTACCTGCTCACGCACACACTTCACGAAATCGATAAGGATACCGGTGATGGAACCCTCCGAAAACATGGTGTTGTGCTCAGCCATGTGACGCGCCATTGCCTGCACGTCGAGCGTTTGTTTGTAACTGACGCGGGCGTAGATTTTTCCCGCCTGTTCCGATTCTGAGGTCTCGGTTACCTTTGAAAGATACAGTTCTAACATTTCTGTAATGCTTTTTGTGGTTTTAGAATACTAAGTGAACCATCTACATCGGGTGGTCCTTCCCGCCTTAATTTCTATGGTACAAAGGTACAACATTTTTCTGAATTATACAAGTTTTTCTTCAAAAATTTATCAAATAAAATACATAATAATTGTTAATTAAAAAAGAGAGGCAACTGTCTCCCGACAGCCACCCCTCAACAATCAATTACAAAAGATTCACTCAATATTGAATATTTCAATATAACATCACACCAGTTTGTGGTATTTGCCCTTGTTCGCTCCTGTGCGAATCTTCTTCGAGCACATGCCGTCGTCCTGTAATATCTTCAGACGGCTGCACACCGAGCCCGTGCTCTCGTAGCCATACTCACGCTTCACGTCGTCGCTCGTGAAGTATTCCGGCAGACGGTTGAAGGCAAGCGTCGTCTTCTGCTGACGATGCTTGTTCGACAGCTCAGCGACTTGCAGATCGTCGTAGTACTTCTCGCCGATGCCCAGGAAGAAATGCTGCTGGAATGCGAACTGAACCCTCTCTATGAGCAATGCCAGCTGACGGTCGTACTTGTCGGTCTTGAAGTTTGGACCACATACCATGCGCCCGTCCTTATCCTGCACCATCTGATCCCAATGGCGGGCTACGATGAACGGCAGGGCATAATTCATGCCGTGCCAGTAGGGACGCTTGATAAGGTCTTCCAGAGCGTAGTTTTGCTCATCTTCAGCGTCTTTCATACGGCGAGCCGTCCACTCCGACAAGGCGATGTCGATATCCTCACAGGGAATCTCACCCTTACAACTGTCGAACCTATACGCCCAGTCGCGAAGCTGCTGGTCCCTGGCAGCGTCCTCATCAGTATACAGACGCCTTTCTCTGGTCTCGAAGTTCGAGTCGCCAAGGGCAACCACGGTCAGTCTGAACAAAAGACCGCCGCCGAAATTGATCGTAGTGGTCTGCTTGTCGAGAGCCGTCTGGGTGCCGCTGTACACGCCGTTGAAATGCACGTCGTACTCACCCACGGGGGCACTTGAAGTCTTCAGGTAACTGCCGTCCGGCTCATTGTGGAAGCCTTTGTAAAAGAGCTTCTCAATGTTCATGTACTCCTTCCGCATCTGTCGCTGCATGTCCTGCAGCTCGCTGTTGAAGTGGAACACATGAAGTGGCCAATCCACTCCGTCGAGCGGTTCCTTGGCGTTGAACTCGGCTTCACGGATGGCAGCGGCCGATGTCTCCGACGGCATGCAGCGGAACAGGCCCTTGGGTCTTGGCGACTTGTTGCTCTTGCCGCCGTTGTTCTGTTCGCGCTCGGCGTTGAACTTGTTCAGGGCATCGATCTGAACCATGTCAGACTTCTTGACAGGTTCCATCAACAGACGGTAGAAGTCTACGGCAATATGCTTGCCACTACCAGATCTTCCGATTAGCTCCAGGATGCAGTTCAAGCGGCATACACGTCCTGGCTCCATGCCCGAGCGATACCAGCAGCGCGTCATAAGCGTCATGAAGAACGCGCCAGCTACCAGCAATGCCGCTATGTAGTGACGGCGCTTCAAGTGGTAACACAGCTGACCGATCAGAGGGAAGACAGGGAACAGCTTCTCCACATCCATGCCGATGCTTTCCAGCATCTTCATGATGTCGTACTCAGCAGCGGCCAGTTCGCGGCCTTCGGCCGTATAGTGTGCCTCGCGTGCCAGCTGTTTGTAGCTGCGACCCGTCAGGAGTTTGATGGCATCGCGCATCTCCTTCGAGGGCTGCAACTCGTTGTAGTTCTCGGCCTCTCGCTTCATCATACGCTTCTGGGCGGTCTGAAGAATGCGCTCAAACTCGTCCTGGCCACGCTCTTTGATGACATCCAGCACCCATGGCAGCGACTCCAACACGCGCCGCACCTTGTCAATGTCGCCGTCGAGGACAATGATGAGGTCGGAGGCCAACTTCAGCATCATCTTGTGACGGGAGCCTTCGGGCGCACCGTTGGGCAGCTCGGTCTTGATAATGTCCACCACAGGGATGTCGAACACCTTGACCGGTCCGTCGTGTACTGGTGCTGCTCTCGGGGGCTTAATGCCTGTGCCTTCAATTACAACTGTAGTCTCGGCTTCAGGGGGTAATGACTTGACGGAGGCAGGAGCCTCGTCGAAACGGTTCTCGGGATTGGTGGGGGCGCAGTGGCCCTCACCCTGACGGTACGCATCGCCGTATAAACGCTCGGCCTCGGTACCGTTCTCAAAAATGTCCTTTTCTTCGTTCATTTCAAAAACGTTTTAAGGGGTTAATACTATAATTATTTAGAACAAATGCTCTTCGTCCATGAAGTAGATGTCCTGACGGCGCGGGGCATAGGAGATGCGGCTGGCGTCGATGCACGAGTCATCTACGACAGGCTTGCCCGTTGAGCCGAGTACGCCCATCAGTCCGAGGTCGCGAGCCAGGCAGACTTGGTTGTCGGCGATGTTGCCCAACTCTGGTCTCAACTCGCACACCAACCGCAGGCCGTGTCCCGACGATGTCTTGTGGGCCAGTCGCACCTGCCAAGGGAATCCGGGCACCTGCGTGCGTTGAAACACCTCGTAGGGATCGATCAGCATCTTGTCGGCATCGAACATAAAGAGCCCACTCAGGTGGATACCTTTCAGCTGTCGGCGGCGGCGCATCACTTGCTGTCCGTTCTTGTCGAGCACGGGATCGCCCCACTTGTCGTTGACGGGAACCAAATCGAACTCCGAGGCGGCGAAAATAAAGCACGGCAGCGACATCTTCAGCGCGTTAGTCCACTGTAGCAGCTTCTCTCCGATGGTCAACTGTCTGAATGTCTCACCGGCTCGTGGCAGTACGTCACGCTTCAGGCAGAACTGCTGGAAGTCGCTGTTCATGGTCCACTTGTCCAGCGGCAGGCCATGAGCCACGGCATACTCCACCTCCTGGCGTGTGGAGATTTTCCACCCCACCACAGCCAAGTTAATGATGTTGTTAAAAACTGCGAGCGTGCAAGGCAGGCACTCACCCCAAAATTGGTTGTCTTGATAGGCAAAACGCCAATTCTTTTTCATACGCGTACATTATTTTAATTCGTTTATTTCGTGTTTCAGAATCTCCGTGCGGTGGCGACCAATGGTGACGTTCATCGTAGCCTGCGCCTGGAGTAGCATACGTTCGATGTTCGACGAACAGTCCAGCTGAGTCAAAATGCTCACCTTACCCTTTACCGTGTCGAGCCAGACTTTCAAGTTCTCGCCGTTATCGAAGAGCATACGTCCCTCGCCTTCGGGCAGAGTCGGTTCCGACTTGCGTTGGCCTTCCGTCAGCACCTTCATGATGTCATAAGCCTTGCCTACGGGGTCGGCACTGTCGCCTGGCACGTTCACATGAAAGGTGTAGCTCGATTCTTTTTCACCCTCACTTTTGTAGTACGATGAGTTGCCCAACTGCTTCAACATGTTCCTGTTACTCGCCTTCTGGCCTTGGGGGATGAATTCTTTGTAGCCGTTGTCCCACTCGTTCAATTTGCCTTTTGTTGTCGAGTCCGGCTTGCGACGCGGACGGCTGACGTAAGTAGCCTGGTCGCCGCCCTGCGACGACTCGACTATTGCTGTAGTTTGTTTCTTAGCGCTCATACCTTATTAATATTTATATTGATCAAACATATCAAAAATCTCAAGGAGTTCATTGTCCACATGCTTTATCCCCGTCAGATCAATAGCCTGATACACGACGTAGATGCGAATGCTGTCGGCGATTTCTCCCTGCATTTCGCGGCTGTGGCCGCGCAGAAGGTCGGTAATCCGCTCCGTGAGTTGCTTACTCATGATCTGCAGAAATCCGACGACGTTCCTACCATCCTCGAAAAGAGGATACCTCTGTGCCAGCGACTGAGCAACCATGCGCTCGATTCTCTTCTGGTCTTTTTCCTTGCCGCTCTGGGCAGACTTGTTTTGATTTAACTTTTTCATCTTTTTACAATTGAAACCATTGCAAAGATATATAAAAAGGTAATGCGTCGTCAGGAAGACCGCGCATCGCATAATAAATAGTATGAAAATAGTATAGTGGATTTAAATAGTGTACGAATTAGTACACTTTCGTATGGTTAAGCTCCAACTTCAGCTTTAAGGTTATTATAGAATATGGTGGCAATATTTCTTCGATCGATGAAGTCGTGATCAGTCTTATAACTGTTCATCCATTCAATATAAGTTTTCGGCCAATCATTATTAATACCCTTCTGTAAAGCCTGATAACTGAACCGATGATTATTATAATCACGTTCACTGATAGCAGGAATACCACATCTTTTAATCCCTGTTATAATATCATCTGTAGGGTAGATTCCCATTTCGTCGAATCTTCTCAAAAATTTTGCATAATTAGGAGGAAAACTACAGTAATCCACCAATATACGATAAATGCCGCCCCAGTCTCTATCACTATTGAACTTGGGAAGCGTCTTCTTGATGGCTGCGACAATTTGATCATCATCGGCATCGATGGTTTCCAATGCTATAGTTCCACGGCGGCGCAGATCTTCTTCTATTGCTTTTCTTCTCATCGCTATGTCTTCTTCAACAAAACGATCCGAGATACTTTGTATAGCTTCCAATACATCATGTGAGGTAACTCCCGTTTCCAGTGCACGCCGCATTAGGAAATTTTGCATGACTTCAGCTTGGTTCCGAGGTGCATTTTTGCACAAGTCAGCATAATGCCGAGCTTCTGAGAGTGATATTGGACTATAATCCTTCATCCACCTTGTATCTGTTCAGTTCGTCAACAAAATCTTGGTATAATTTATTCTTGGTTGTAAACGTTATACTCCGCAAGCCTTCAGTTTTCAGTGTTCTCAAATAGTTATCACGTAACTCTGCCATTCGCATTATTGCAGTTGGTTTGTTTATCAATCCAACGCTTGTGTAGTCTGCATCGTCATCAGCATAATATTCGTAGAAATAGAAATCACTTTCATTAGAGGAATATGCCATACACCTTATTCCATTTTCGCCAGTCGCAAACTCAAGACAAACTTCATAATCAGCGATAGTTTTATTATTATTGTCTGTAGGGAGAAACAATTTAATACCATGCTCTAAAAGTGCCATTGTAAAAAAAGTTAAGGTTCGTTCTTGATAGTGCGTTATTCCCCTTTTCCCACAATATTCCATAGCTTTTCTCAGCGTGTAAAGGGAAACACTCTCGTTTTCACGACAAATCACCAAGCAATCTTTAAGCTCTGTATCCATCCAGACTTGACCGTCCATGTCGTAACTACCTCCTACGACAGGGTAACTGCTTACTGCGAGAGTGTCGCGCATGGGGGCACCCTCCGCAACTCCCTCAATCTTTTCCTTTACAACAATAAGCGTAGCTACGTGAAGGGCAAATCTACAATTGCTCCCACAAATGATGTGATAAGGCTTATCAAGCCTAACTAATTGAGTATCCATATTCTTTCAATGTATAGTTGACTGCAAAGATAAGAATTATTTTTCAGCCTCCAAAATTTAAATGAATAAAAATTGTTATATTCAAATATTCATTATTGATTTCACTTTTTTGGAGTAAGGAGAAGATTTGTATCTAAATTTAGTATATAATTATATATAAGTTATTGATTATTAATATATTATACTATTATTTTTACTATTTTATCTGTTCCAACAATCTCTTTAAGTTAAAGTCAATAATCAATATCTCAATATAGCGACAAATGCTCGTCGATAGAGTTGAATAAATCCCCCCAAAATGCTGACCAATGCTATTCAGAATAACCAAGCCTTATTTTTCAATAACCTTGCCTTATTGCGCAATAACCTGCCATTATCGTGCAATAACCTGCCATTATCGCAACGACTTGAATTGAGAAGTCAAATCACCGCCTGGCTATCGGGCACAGGACTATTCTGGTGCCTTTTTAATGAAAAACTCAGAAAAAGTTTTGTCGTTCCAATTATTCTTCGTATCTTTGCCCTCGAACATCGGCGACATGCCTCGGTGGAGGTGCCGGTGCGACATTGTGGGTAAATTATAACAGCATTAGCTGATTATACGGAACATCTTGAAACCTGAGAAATTTCGAAGATAGAACAACCGTAGATAGTCACTAATGTCTGCACCTTTGGGTGTGGGCATGACTTATCTGGTTGTTCGGGCAATCTCAGGGCCTCAAGATGTAGATAAGGCAGTTCACGCCTTTTCTATGTTCTGAAGTCCCGTTGGTTTTGCCTGTCAAAATCCCGATAAGTCAGCAGTGTACTATAAATAATGTGCTAATGGCAAATACGAATTTGGCAAATGCGAAGACGGCGAAGAACGACGAGTTCTATACGCAATATGATGATATCCAGAAAGAGATAAACGCCTATCTGGACTATGATCCGAATGTGTTTCGTGATAAAACGGTGCTACTGCCTTGCGACGATCCTGAGTGGAGTAACTTCACGAAGTTCTTTGCACAAAACTTTCAGTTGTTGGGATTGAAGAAATTGATCTCTACCAGCTATGCCCCCGAAAGCAAGAAGTACAAAATCCCATACCAGCCAACGCTTTTTGAGACCTCACAGCCATACTTCGACAATGATAAAAGCAAGACTCATGGCAAGATTTTTGTGCTCACAGATGATATTACGGGCGATGGTCGGATCAATATAGATGACCTGCAATGGCAATATTTGGAGGGTGATGGTGATTTTCGCAGCAAGGAAATTATGAAACTGCGTGACGAGGCAGATATCATTGTGACTAATCCACCTTTCTCGCTGTTCAGAGAGTTTGTACTATGGTTGATAGATGCAAAGAAGAAATTTATTATTATAGGCAATATGAATGCCGTTACTTACAAAGAAATATTTCCACTTATAAAGGAAAATAGAATGTGGTTAGGCAATGGCTTTCAGAATGGAAATGCCTATTTCCGTGTTGAAGTACCACGCGATGGTTATGCAGATGGAGTGTTTGATGAGAGTACAAGTCTTGTCAAATTCCGAAATTGTTGTTGGTTTACGAACATTGACCATGGTCGTCGTCACCAACCTTTACGCCTCATGACTATGGCTGAAAACATTAAACATAGTAAGCATAAGGAAATACGAGGTCGTAAGGAATATATACACTACGAGAATTATGATGCGATAGAAGTTCCTTATACTGATTCCATCCCTTCCGATTTTGAGGGTGCAATGGGGTTGCCAAAATCCTTTCTTGACAAATACTGCCCTGAACAATTTGAGATTATTGGGATTGCAGAAGGAGATTCGGGTAAAGAGTTAGGGTTAAAACCATTTCCCCCAGAACTAAAGAAAATGAACCCAAGTCTACGACAAGGTCAGCTATATTATATGGAAGATGGCTACCCGGTAAAGCCATACGCAAGAATACTAATCCGTAAAAAGCAATCAGAATGAAAACGACATTAAAGATTTATACCGTAGAGCAGCTATGTGACGGCTTTGAGTATAACGAGTTGGAAGGTAAAGGCCTATATGGATTAGCAGGACAGTTGACCATCCAGCCCGAATATCAGCGTAACTACATCTATGCTGACAGCAAGAAAGATGTGGCTGTGATAGAGTCTGTACTGAAAGGCTATCCGCTCGGACTTTTATATTTCAACCGTAATAAGGATTTCAAATCACCTCAAACAGAACTTGAAGTGCTCGACGGACAGCAGCGCATCACTTCGCTCGGGCGTTTTCTGAAGAAAAAGTTTGCCGTTAAGGTCAATGACATAGAACAAAACTTTGACGGTCTGGATGAAGAAAAACAACAGAAGATTCTCAAAACGGAGCTGCTGGTCTATATCTGCGAAGGAGAAGGTGAGTTTGCGGAAGAGGAGATAAAGAACTGGTTTAAGACCATCAATATAGCAGGCATTCCACTCAATCGCCAAGAAGAATTGAATGCTGTTTTCTCTGGCCCGTTCGTCTCTGCATGCAAGGCGGAGTTCTCGAATTCGAAGAACGCCAATATCCAGCGTTGGGAGAGTTATATAAAAGGGCCCGCAAACCGTCAGCAGTTCCTTGCTACGGCACTTGAATGGGTGGCAAATAGTGAAAGGGTATCACCGCAGACGGCATCTGCCAACGATCCTGTGAGTGTCTATATGTCGCTGCATCGCAGGGATACGAATATTGACGAAATAAAAACTTACTTCAATACGGTAATAGATTGGGTGGACTCGAAATTTGATGATGTCTATAATGAGATGCAGGGGCTGAATTGGGGAGAGATGTATGAGCGTTTCCATCATCTGCCATTGAATCATTCGGAATTGTCTGCAAAGGTCTATCAACTGATGCATGATGACTTTGTGACGAATCGTCGTGGTATCTTTGAGTATGTGCTTGGTGGCTGCCAGGATACAAAACTGTTGAATGTCCGTCTTTTCGATAAGCCAACAATGCGCAAGGTCTATCAGGAGCAGACAGCCAAGGCCAAAATCGATGGCGTGAGCAACTGCCCTTATTGTGCCATCGGTCGCGACTCCAATCGTCTGCGTATTTGGAAATTGGAGGAAATGGATGCCGACCACGTGACGGCATGGAGTAAAGGCGGTGCTACGGACATCGAGAACTGCCAGATGCTTTGTAAGACGCATAATAGAGCAAAAGGAAACAGATAAAACAATAACGATATGAAAAAGTCAGTATTTATTCTTCTTATTTGTACGCTATTGCCTTTTACAGCAAGAGCTTACGATGCTTACATCGGTGGCGTTTATTACAATTTAAACAAAACTGATAAGACGGCTTCTGTGACATATTATAAGTATGCAGGAAAAGTTGTTATACCAGAGTCTATCAAGTATGATGAGATGACATATAGCGTGACATCCATTGGCAATTATGCTTTCTCTAGATGCAAAGACATAACTTCCATCAGTATACCTAATAGCGTGAAATCTATTGGAATCTGTGCTTTCGAAGACTGCACAGGTTTGAATTCGATCTCTATTCCTTCAAGTGTGACATACATTGGAGGTCTTGCTTTTTCTAATACAGGTTGGTATAATAGCCAACCTGATGGACTTCTTTATCTTGATAAGTGCCTTGTAGGTTATAAAGGTGTAATAGATGAAGATATAACAATTGATGAAGGAACAAGATTAATGGCAGGTAATGCATTCGCTAATTGCCAAGACCTAATCTTTGTTTCTATCCCCCAAAGTGTTATATCCATCGGTTCATGTGCATTTATAGATTGCACCAGTTTGGTATCTATCACTATCCCTGATGGTGTAACTTCAATCGAAACGGATACATTTAATGGTTGCAGTGGATTAATATCCGTAACACTCGGCAAGGGTGTAACTTCTATCGGTGCTCAAGCATTTAATAATTGTACAGGCTTGACAAAAATTAATATCCCTGATGGTGTAACTTCTATTGGTAATCGAGCTTTCTATAATTGTAGCAGCCTATCCTCTATTACCATCCCCAGTAATGTAAGCTCTATTGAAGACTATACTTTCTACAATTGTCAGAATCTTGTATCCCTCACAATTGGTGAAGGAGTAACCTCTATCGGCAATTATTCTTTCAGCAATTGTCAAAAAGTATTATCTCTCACCATTCCCAATAGTGTGAAAACTATTGGCAATTGTGCATTTCAATGTTGCTACATTCTGCCATCTCTAATCATTCCTAATAGTGTGACATCCATTGGGGAAAGGGCATTCGAGGGTTGCAATAGCATCGGATCTTTAACAATTCCAGAAGGTATAAAGATTATAAAAAAAGGTACATTCACTTGGTGTTCTTCATTAGAATCAATAACAATTCCTTCAACTATTCAATATATTTATGGAGAAGCATTTGCTTATTGTACCAATATTAAAGAAGTAATTGCTCTTCCAGAAGTTCCTCCTGTATTATATGAAACTTCTTTCTCCAATTACGATATAACTTTATTAGTGCCAGAAGAATCTATTGAAGCCTATATGACAACTTCTCCTTGGAGCAGATTTGGAAAGTTCCAGACACTTTCTGGCGAAAATGTTGAAATACCCAAATGTGCCACACCTACTATTTGGTATGAAAATGGGAAAGTAAAATTCAATTGCGACACTGAAGGCGTAGAATTTGTTTCTGAAGTGATTGTGGATGATGCAAAACAATACAATGATTCAGAACTCACCCTGTCACAAACCTACAAAATCAGTGTCTATGCAACGAAGGATGGTTACGAAAAATCTGATGTGGCAACCCGTGAAATCACAATCACAGGCAATGGCAAAGCCATTATGGTGGGTGATGTGAACGGTGACGGCATAGTCAATGTTGCTGACCATGTGAAGCTTTCGGATATAATAATGAATAAGAACCAATAATGATATGGCAAAAGACAAATTCAGTAGGACGAAAGCCTGCGCCACGAAGACGCTGTATGCAGTGATGAAGGAGATGAACCGACGGGGTGGCAGCATGCCGGCGAAGGAACTCTATCCGTTTGTGAATGAGAACGTAGAACTGACGGATTGGGAAAAGGAACCGGCAGGTAAGATGCAATATATCCGATGGACCAATAGTTTCCAGTTCTATTCCATAGACTATCAGAAGGCTGGCTTCATCGTGAAGAAGAGTGGCAACTGGTATCTGACACCAGAAGGTGAGGCAGCCTTGAAGAAAACTCCTGAAGAGGTGATGAACATCGCCAACGATGCATATCACGCATGGAAGAAGGCTCGCGATATAGAGGATAATCCAGATGAGGAGCCTACGGACAATACGGCAGAATCTGATAACTCCATGAAGTTAGAACAGTTGGAGTCGGATGCACGCGAAGGCATCAAGGCATTCATTGCTTCCAAAGATCCCTATGAATTTCAGGATATGGTGGCGGCTCTGCTGCGTGCGATGGATTATCATACACCATTTATCGCTCCAAAGGGTAAAGATGGCGGCATTGACATTATCGCCTACTTAGATCCGCTTGGTGCTAAGACACCTCGTATCAAGGTTCAGGTGAAACATAAGCCGGAAACAGCCATTGGTGCCTCCGAGGTACGAGCCTTGTCAGGTGTGCTAAAGGCTGGCGACATCGCGTTGTTTGTCACCAGTGGCACCTATTCGGCAGATGCCAGGAATGCTGCTTCTGGCAATGACAAGTTTATCCGTCTCATCGATGGTAATGATTTCATCGAGATGTGGCAGGAATACTACGATAAGATGTCCGATGATGACAAGAACATGTTGCCCTTGAAACGTATCTCGTTTTTGGGGAATAACGAATAATAAAGATGCAGGGCCGTTAAAGTCCTGCATCTTCACTTATCTGAACTTTACACTGGGGCAGAAATGTTTCAAGATTGGACCGTACTTCTTCATTTCGTGGTTGCACATGGAACGAGCTTCGTTGGATAATCTTTTAAAAGTTCCATCTTTTTGCTCCTGCCAGATTTGGACATGAACTGTTCCGACTGGGAAATGACGACCATCGCCTTTGTTGGTATGTTCATGACTCCAGTCGAAATCGAGATGTAATTTATTGCCGATATAGGTCCTTGCCTGACAAACACCATATACGTTTTGGCGGAAATAGACATCAGAAGTGTTAGCGTAAAAAGGGAGATTGGTATGAGTATCGGAATCTCCCTTACGCTTAATCAGATGACCCTTTATGCCATTAACTGTAACTGCAGGAGATAGTGAATCATACTCAGATTGCCTGCCTGCAGCATCTCTTGCAAAGAAATCAGCTCCGTTTCCCATTTTCGGTTAAGTCATAGTTACGTCCATAATTCACAATCGTATAGTCCTTCTCACGAAGCCACTGCCAGAGGGTAATGTCACGGTTGAGGAATCCTTCGGCTTTGAAGTTGACAGCCAGAGCCTCAGATAAGTTCATCACATGAACCTCTTGAGCTCCATCGGTTCCGATGCCATGACCAACGACATATTCGTCGTAGTTCATACGAATGACGTATATCTCGTCGTCATTCTCATACTCAGATACAAGAAGGTCGTTCAAGGCTGTAACCTCGTATTCTTGCTTGTACTTCATGTTACTGAAGAAGTTAGCTTCATTAGGCGTGAGGCTTCCTTTCTCCATAGATGCAAACAGCTTAGCGTCCACATCCCATAGCTGATTTTTACTATTATCCATGCCTGAATCGTTTTGAAATGAAATCTTTTATGAATTTAACCGGTGTATGAAAGTCTGGAATTTCGATTTCCGGACCGTAGACCAATATAAGAGTAGGGTGCTTCTCTGCTTCGAGTCGCCTTAAGGCATAACACCAGATGTTGTAGGCCTGCGCATCTTTACGGTTACTAAGACCGCAGACTGCTATTATGCTGTGAAAAGGCAGACCTTCGAGGCAAAAGGAAAAAGACGAAAGACCACCAAAACTGTAAGTAGGAATGACATTCATTCCCCTAAGTTGGCAGTAAAGGCCAGCGAATCGTGTGCGATAGGTGTTCTGCATGTTACAGAATTCTGTTGGGAGATTGCGCCACAAACTGAAATCAGGACAGAATATATAGTCGAAATGACTGATATTATACACTGTGTATTCCAGATTACACCACATGGGATCTCGGAATCGAAAGTCATCGAGGAAGAAATGAAGTGCCTCATTTTTACCAGAGTGCCCCTTCCTTTCAGCATACGAAACGAGTTCGAAGTCAGTGGGGCCATTGTATGGTAGCATCTGAGGAAAAGAGTGTGTCGCCGTGAAAGTCATACCCTCCATGAGGTGCATGTTATCATAGATTACCTTGCGTCTTTGTCGCTTGGGAATCTTGGCAGTCCTAAGGGATTTGCCCTGTGGGGTGTGCTCCATTCTGTAGAGCTCCTTCCTGTCGAAAAGATTTACGGTCGTGTCCATACTTAGTTTAAAAAATTTAAAATAATACTACTGAATTCGACAGAAATTTGCCCGTTTGTGGTATTTTTACTACCTTTGCCAAGCAATTCTGTCATGCCCGATGGGATTGTCCGTAGTCTCGCTGCCCAAAAATGAGACTTCGTTCCCCGCCCTGTCCACTTGCCCTGAACAGGGCCTTTTCATTTATGTATCTATGTCTTCATCTTTTTTGTCTTTACGTTTCGAAGCTCTTGATTTCATCAAAAACACTTGACCTTCAAGTGTCTCGTCGAGAGAAGGCTTACGGATCAGGTCGAACATCACAACGTTCTTCTCATAATCCACACCTAATGAATCAAACATCATCTTCGCAGGAACAAAGTAGTACCCGCTCGATGAGCGTATGTCAAAGCTGTCCTCATTACGCTTATCTATTATAATAAGGTATAGAACACCGTTTTCGTCGTCTTGTGCAAACTTTGCAAATTTCCCGTTGGCCAGATTCATGTACCTTGCCGTTTCCTCCGTGAACCCCAACCGTCCAGATCGCTGAATGGTTGCCTTTAGTTTCATTGCAAATCTCTTTGCACTTATGATCTTTATTGCCATATTAATAAATTTTTTGCAAAAATACTAATTTCTATGCTAAGAATCAACTTTTTCTCCTTAAAACATATAGAATTTAACATTTTATTAACAAAGCAATTCAAATCCTTTAAAGGCTTTAAAAACATAATATCTGCAAAAGAAAAATACAAAGGAGTAAAATGGCAGGTTCAAGCAAGTAAGCAAGTAAACAAATAATTATCTGTAGTTAATTAAGTAAAATCGGCTGTAAAATAAGATCCTCATTCAATTCCACAAAATAATTAATTAAGTAACTAACTAAACAAGAAAACAAGCAAGTAGTAAAATCTATCGGTAAAAAATCAAGAAAAACTCTCCCCAAATGATCTGTTTCTCAAATAATTGTTGTACCTTTGTACGCAGATAACAAAAAAACAATAAGTCTATGAAGTCAGAAAAGAAAAACAAGGAAGTCGATCTTAACGAGGTCGCAATCGCCCTCGAAGTGGATAACGAGGTGATTGGCAAGGTACGTTCAGGCGAGGTGACGCACATTTGCTTAAACCTCAACGATGATAACTATCGCGATATTCTGGAGAACTTTGACGGAAATCTCGTGTTGGTAACGGAAGAGTTGCCTGACACTTTCCACGGATGCTATTTTTATAACGAAGGCGATTTCCCGTACGCCATCAAGGGTACGTTGGACTTCTTGATGCTCAATGGTGGTGAAGACCATTGTCTGACACGAATCATTGGCATTAATACTGAGCCTGGAATTCGCTTTCGGTTCAAAGGACCAGGTGAGCCCAGCGTGGAAGACCCTGAGGGTGACAGCTGCATTTGGGAAGTGCAGTTCGAGGTAGTACCAATACCAGAAGAACCGAAGAAGTATTTGATGCGCTGGAACCCTTCAATCAGTTCTTTCAAAGAGAAAGATTACGAGGAGTGCGTGGCAAATATGGTGCATGGTATGTTCCGTATGAACTGGAGCATCTATGACTGGCAGGAGGCCCGCAGAGGCGACTTGTTTTATATGTTACGCACAGGCGACGACAAGGCTGGCATCGTGTTCAACGGGCATTTTCTCTCTGATCCTTATCCTGAAGACGACTGGGCTGGCACGACCAAACGCAGGATGTATGTGGATATGATCTGCATGAATCCCGCTGAGCCGTATGGTGAGCCAATAATATCGTTAGAGCAATTAGAGAAATCCATTCCTTCCTTCGACTGGTCGAAAGGTCATTCAGGTGCATTGCTGTCTTATGACGTGAATGCAAAGATGGACGAACTATGGGAGGAAGTGTAATAACGAATAGGCTATATTGAAATATTGATTATTGAATTAAGAACCCACGGGTCCTGTTCCGTGGGTTATATCATAATGTTACGCAGTCCCCATTGTGATCCTATGAAAAATAAAATAGGAAAAAACTTGCAAGTTACGAATATTTGTCGTATCTTTGCATCGGATTGATGGTCGCACGGGAGCGGGGCACCTCTTTTCAGAGCTGCATATCGGAGGTTCGAGTCCTACCCAATCCACATTGTTAACGTAAAATCAAAAACATAATGAGAAACAAGAATCGGACAAATGAGAAAAAACAAAAGCCTCCAGGAGGAGACTTTTAAAAAAACGATTGATGGCGAGAGGCACGGCGCGGTTGCAGGTAATGCTTCAGCCAAGAATCTGAACAGGAATGGCAGTGAGCGCCTAAACCGTTTTGCACTAACGCATTCGTATTCTGCTGCAAAGTTACAACAAAATACCGAAACCACCAAAAAAAACTTCATTTCTCTATGTTTGATGTATATATACTTAGGATAACAGCCTAAGACGGTGAGCGTGACGGGGCAAATCCATAAAATCGCAACTTTTTATTGAAAGTTACCAATAATTGCTGAATTTTTGCTAACTTTGCAGAATGTTTGAACAAAAGTTGAGAGTTTTATTTGTTTTTGTATTGGCGCTAATGATGCCAAACATCGTGATGGCAGGACAAAATCCGTGGGATCACGGACGGTTAGAGGTGTCACAGGACCAGCGTTTTTTGCAGCATGCTGACGGCACGCCCTTCTTCTGGTTGGGTGAGACAGCCTGGCTGATGCCTGAAAGACTGAACCGTGAGGAAGCGTCGTATTATCTGGATAAGGCTCGTGACGCTGGCTATAACATGACCCAAGTGCAGGTGCTGAACGATGTTCCCTCGATGAACGCCTATGGACAGCCCTCTCACGACAAACAGGGGAATCTGCTGACCAAGGTCGACTATGGCTATTGGGACCACATGGACTATATCATCAACCAGGCCGAACAGCGTGGTATCTACGTTGGTATGGTGTGCATCTGGGGCGGAGTGGTAAAGGCTGGCAAGCTCTCTGCAGATCAGGCTAAGACGTACGGCGGTTTTCTGGCCAACCGCTACAAGGACTGTCCAAACATCATCTGGATTATCGGTGGCGACATACAAGGTGACGTGAAAGCTGACGTTTGGGAAACACTCGCCACCACCATCAAGTCGATAGACAAGAATCACCTGATGACCTATCATCCCCGTGGGCGCTATACATCGGCCAAATGGTGGAGCAGGGCAGCGTGGATAGACTTCCACACCTTCCAGAGTGGGCATCGCAGATATGGTCAGCGCATGAACGACAAGAGCTATCCCATACCCGATCATACGGAAGAGGACAACTGGATGTATGTAGATTCCACCTGGGCCTATAAGCCCATGAAACCTGTGATCGATGACGAGCCCATCTATGAAGGCATACCCAAAGGGCTCCACGACCCCAGTGAAGACTTATGGCAGGCCTGCGATGTGCGTCGCTATGCCTATTGGAGTGTGTTTGCGGGCAGTTGCGGGCATACCTATGGACATAATGCCATCATGCAGTTCTACAAGCCCGGCTATCCTTCGGCCTATTATAATAAAAAGGTATGGACGGAGGCGCTTGATGATCCTGGTTTCAACCAGATGAAGTATCTGAAACGTTTGATACTCGCATTCCCCTATTTCGAGCGTGTGCCCGATCAGAGTGTCATTCTGGAGAACGGTACACAATACGACCGCCTTATCGCCACTCGTGGCAACGGCTATTTGTTGGTATATAACTACACGAGCCGCGAGATGAAGATCGATTTACGCAAGATTTCTGGCGATAAAAAGAAGGTCTGGTGGATGGATGCCAGTACAGGTCGGCTTACTTATCTCGGCCAATATGACAACGAGGTACTCACCTACCGCCCTCATAAGACAGGAACCGATATCGAGGATGGCGTACTCATCGCCATAGACGCGTCGAATACCAACAAAAATAATCAATGGAATCTCATCATCAATTGAATCTCACGTCGGCAATCACCTGGTTGCCGACGTGTTCGTTTAGGCGGCGGACGATGTCCTGACGCTGCATGGAGAGTTCCATGCGGAGGGCGGGATTAGTGAGGTGGACGAAGAGCGTCTGGTTACGGATGTTGAGGGAGGTGGTGTAGGAGGCGATGGTCTCGCCCATGACGTCGGGCCAGGCGTCGATGAGGCGCTTCTGAAGAAGGGGCGTCTCGAGACCTTGATCCCGGAGGTTCTTGAGGATAATGTCCTTGATGAGGGTGCTATTGCGTTTGAACATACTTATTCGTTTATTTCGCCGGCGTCGACGTGGAAGATCTTGTAGTCGTGGGAGGAGGCGGCGAGGATCTGGTCGAGATGTGAGCGGTTGGTGTCGGTGATGAAGATCTGACCGAACTCCTCTCCGGCGACGAGGGTGACAATCTGCTCGACGCGGCTGGCATCGAGCTTGTCGAAGATGTCGTCGAGGAGTAGGATAGGGGTGTTGCCGCCGTTGGTGCGACGGAGGAAGTCGAACTGGGCGAGCTTGAGGGCGACGACGAAGGTCTTGTGCTGGCCCTGGCTGCCTTCGCGGCGGATGGGATGGCCGCCGAGGGTGAAGACGAGATCGTCGCGGTGGGCACCGTGCAGGGAGTAGCCCATGATGCGGTCTTTGGCGCGGTCGCGCTGGATGACCTCGAGGAGTGGCCCCCGCTGGCAATGGGAGATGTATTCGATGGCGACCTGTTCGCGGTTGCCGGAGATGCGTTCGTAGTAGCGCTGGAAGATGGGGGTGAGTTCGCGGACGAAGGCGTCGCGGCGCTGGTAGATGCGCTCGCCCTCGAAGGCCATCTGCTCCTCCCAGAGGCTGATGACCTCGGGATCGGGCTCCGTCTCCTGCTTGAGCATGGTGTTGCGCTGCTGCAGGGCCTTGTTGTAACGGTTGACGGACTCCATGTAGGTGTGGTCGTATTGCGAGATGACCATGTCCATGAGCCGTCGGCGCTCCTCGCTGCCACCGTCGATGAGAAGGGTGTCGGAGGGGGAGACCATCACCAGGGGGATGAGGCCGATGTGCTCGGAGAGACGGCGGTACTCCTTCTTGTCGCGACGGAAGTGCTTCTTCGTGCCGCGCTTCATGCCGCAGGAGATTGTTGTCGAGGAGTGAGGAGTGAGGAGCGAGGAGTGATAAGTGCCCTCAAGCATGAGGAAGTCCTCGCCGTGACGGATGATGGTGGAGTCGGTGGGATTGGAGGCGGAGTGGCAGAAAGAGAGGAAGTAGACGGCATCGAGGATGTTGGTTTTGCCGACGCCGTTGCTGCCAATCATGCAGTTGATCTTCGGCGAGAGGTCGAGCGTGGCCTCCCGGATGTTCTTATAGTTGATGAGTGACAGTTTCTGCAGAATCATAGTGCAAAGGTACGAAAAAAATGGATAATGGATGATGGATAATGAATAATTTTATGCTGCGGAAGCAAATTTTTCACTTTTCGTTTTTCACTTTTACTTTTTTTTTGTACCTTTGCAGCCGATTTTCGAAAATTAATACAAATATTATAATGGCAACAACAAAAAATCAACCTCAGGCTGCTCCTACAATGGAGGAGACCCTGAACAAGAGTGAGGCCTTTTTCCTGAAGTACAAGAAGGCCATCATCGCCGCTGTGGTGGCACTCATCGTCATCATTGCCGGTGTCGTACTTTACAAAACTTATGTCGCAGAACCCAACGAGCAGAAGGCTTCTACAGCCATCGCCAAGGGTCAGGAGTATTTTGCCCAGGGCCAGTTTGAGAAGGCTCTGCAGGGTGACAGCACAGGCTATAAGGGCTTCGCCAAGCTGGCCAGTGACTACAGCAGCACCGCTGCCGGTAACCTGGCAAACCTCTATGCCGGACTCTGCAACGCCCAGCTCGGCAAGTGGGACGAGGCTGTGAAGTATCTCGAGGACTATGACGGTGCCGACG
>JAEEGG010004171.1_pt1 | contig 35201 bp, 24 predicted proteins | sample 9134161 | NCBI WGS metagenome assembly JAEEGG01 (sample SAMN16246543, study PRJNA631951) | gut metagenome | biome: gut microbiome; feature: rumen; material: CR-attached | host: Bos | place: Iran: Karaj | collected 2018-10
CTATGCGATGACCGGAGAAATGACCCTCAGGGGCCGTGTACTGCCGGTTGGAGGCATAAAGGAAAAGATCCTTGCAGCCAAGCGCGCTGGTGTGAATACCATCATCATTTGCGAAGAAAACAGAAAAGATGTTGAAGATATCAAGGAAATTTCCGTAAAAGGTCTTACCTTTGTCTATGTGAAAACAATAGATGATGTTATTAATTTCATCTTCTAAGATACACTCGCTTCGCTCGGTATGACAATAGCACGCTTCTGTCATACCGAACCCCGCAGGGGTGAGCGTATCTCATTTATATGGACGTAAAGATAGAAAATACTTGGAAAGTAGCACTGGCTTCAGAGTTTGACAAACCGTACTTTGAGCAGCTGGTGCGCTTTCTTCATCAGGAGAAGGACGCCGGACAGGTGATCTACCCGCCCGGCGGAGCCATTTTCCGCGCGTTCGACCTTACGCCCGTGAATCAGGTGAAGGTGGTCATCCTGGGCCAGGACCCCTACCACGGCCCCGGTCAGGCGATGGGCCTGTCCTTCTCCGTTCCGGACGGGGTTCCCGCTCCCCCTTCGCTGAAAAACATCTTCAAGGAAATCGAAGACGACCTGGGCGTAAAGATGAGCGGCCGGCCGAACCTGGAGAAGTGGGCCCGGCAGGGCGTGCTTCTTCTCAACGCCGTCCTTACCGTACGGGCGGGGCAGCCCACCTCGCACGGAGCCATCGGCTGGCAACAGTTCACCGATGCCGTCATCTCCTATTTATCGGCCAACAGGGAAGGCATCGTTTTCCTGCTCTGGGGCCGGTTCGCGCAGGAAAAGGCCACCCTCATCGACTCCTCCCGGCACCACGTTTTACTGGCCGCGCATCCCTCTCCCCTGGCCCGGGGCGCCTTTTTCGGATGCCGGCATTTTTCCAAGACCAACCAAATCCTCCTGAGCGAGGGTAAAACCCCTATAGACTGGCAGTTATGAAACGCATCGCGCTCTTTCCCGGCTCCTTCGACCCGTTTACGGCCGGGCATCTGAACATCCTCAAACGCGCCCTCACTATGTTCGACGAAGTAGTGGTGGCGGCCGGCGTGAACCAGGACAAACGCGGCCTGTTCGATATGGACAAGCGCCTGGACATCATCCGCCAGGCCACGGCGGGGATGGAAGGCGTGCGCGTGATTCAGTACAGCAACCTCACCATCGACATCTGCCGGGAACTGGGAATCAAGCACATCGTGCGCGGCGTCCGCAATATGATCGACTTCGAGACGGAGCGTTCGATTGCCGATGCGAACCGCCGCCTGGCCCCGGAGATCGAGACCATCATCATCCCCACCGCCCAGGAGTTCGCGCACATCTCCTCCTCGGCCGTGCGGGACATCCTCCGCCACGGGGGCGACTATTCGGCATTCATTCCGGAGGGGGTCAAGCTATGAAAAAGTATCTGCTCGCGGCGCTGCTCTGCGTTTTTTCGCTGGGACTGAAGGCCCAGCAGCCCTATCCTGAACTGGGCGCCAAGCTGGAGGAATACTTCACCGCCCTCGCCGGGGAAAATCCCTCTGTGCAGAGCGCGGAATGCGACTTCCTCATCGAGTCCTGCCGGGATTCCCTGGTGCGGCAGTACGTCACCCTCAAGATCTACGACCACTACCTCAAGTCGCACATTATGGGCGACGACGCCGTAGCGGTGCACGTGGCCGACAAATGGCTGCTCTCCGGCAAGGTGCCTATGCCCAACGACGAAGACCTGGTGAACGTGAAGGTCTTTGCCGATTTCAACCGCTCGTCGCTCATCGGCGCCGCGGCTCCGAAGGCCACCCTCACCGCCCCCGACGGCTCGGAGGTGACCCTTCCCGACCCCGGCCGCAACAGCGTCCTTTATTTCTACGACACCGGGTGCAGCAGCTGCAAGCTGGAATCGGCCCGCCTGACGGAGCTCATCGCCGACGGGCAGTATGACCTGCAGCTCTTCGCCGTCTATGTGGGGGCCGATGCCTCCGCCTGGGAGCAGTACCGCGCCTCGCTGCCGGAAGGGACCGTCCATCTGTGGGACCCCGAAATGAAGGGCGACTGGCAGCAGAAGTACGGCGTGCTCAAGACCCCGGCGATGTTCCTCGTGAGCCCGGACGGCAAGATCCTGGGCCGCGGGCTGGATACGCCGGCCCTCAGGATCCTGCTGAGCCAGGCCTATTCGGCCGACTCCAAGGTCTATGGCGAAAGCGGCCAGCTGGCCCGCTACGGGCAGCTTTTCAGCGCCTACGGAGACACGCTTTCCGTAAAGCACATCCTCCAGGTGGCCGATTATCTGGCGGAACGAACCTTCGGCGAAGGCGACGTGGATTCCTTCAAGCAGGTGACCGGAGATCTGCTCTATTACCTCTCCAACCAGCGGGAGGAAGTCTATCACGACGCCGTGGTGCCCTTCGTCCAGAAGTATATCAACGGCCTCCCGGACGTCTGGACGGGGGCCGATGACAAGGCGCAGGTGGTGTCCCTGGGCGAAATGATGTCGGAGCTGACCTCCCGGACGCCCGTGGGCTCCGTAGTACCGGATATGGAAGTACCGGGAACGCTGCGGCGGAAGGGTTGTCTGTTCAGGAAACCCACCAAAGAAGGCACTTTTGTACTTCCCAAGCTGAAAGGCCGGCCCGGCTACATCGTATTCTACACCCGCGGATGTTCCCTGTGCGAGGAAACGCTCGCGTCCGTGGACGAACGGATAGCGAAAAACCGCCGCGTGAAAGTGCTTCTGTTTGATATGGACCAGATTCTGATCGACCATCCCGAACTGGGAAAACAGCTGCTGGACACCTTCGACCTCTCCGGGATGCCTTTCGTGCTGGAAGTGGATAAAAAGGGTGTGATTCAGCACCGCTACGTAGTGTTATGAGAAAGAACCGCATTCCCGGCGTAGATCCCGCCTACCTGGAAAAGCAGCGCGCGATGCTCCTTCGCAAGAACCGCCACGTACTGTATTTCAACGACAGCGAGATGGCCGCCATCGACGAGTATTGTTCCCGCTTCAAGGTACACGCCAAGAGCGTCCTCTTCCGCGAAGCCATTATGAACAAAATCCTCACGGAACTGGAAGAGAATCACCCCACGCTGTTTTAATCGGATTTTTTTGTATCTTTGCAACCCGGCATTGAACTGTGGTGTAATGGTAGCACTAGGGATTTTGGTTCCCTCAGTCAGCGTTCGAATCGCTGCAGTTCAACCAAATTTTTAACACTATGGCTGAAACCGAATTCAGGGTAGAGAGCGACCTCCTGGGAGAACTTCAGGTACCCGCCGGCGCCTACTACGGCGTCCAGACGCAGCGCGCCATCAACAATTACAAGATTTCCACCACGCATATGTACGACTATCCGGAGTACATCAAGGCCATCGCCTATGTGAAAATGGCGGCGGCTCAGGCCAACGGCGAGCTGGGCGTGCTGGACAAAAAGATTGCCGACGCCATCGTGGCGGCCTGCAAGGAGATCGTGGACGGCGCCCTGTGGGACCAGTTCCCGGTGGATATGATGCAGGGCGGCGCCGGCACGTCGGTGAATATGAACGCCAACGAGGTCATCGCCAACCGCGCCCTGGAACTGATGGGCCACAAGAAGGGCGAATACCAGTACTGCTCGCCCAACGACCACGTGAACTGCGCCCAGAGCACCAACGACGCCTACCCTACGGCTTTCCGCTATACGTTCGTGCGGATGAACCGCCATCTGGAAGAAGCCCTGAAGCAGCTCATCGCCGCTTTCCGGGCCAAGGGTGAAGAATTCAAGGACATCATCAAGATGGGCCGCACCCAGCTGCAGGATGCCGTCCCGATGACTTCCGGCCAGGAGTTCAACGCCTTCGCCAACAACCTGGAGGAGGAAATCGCGAACCTTCAGCGGAACGTCGTGCTGCTCAAGGAAATCAATATGGGCGGAACGGCCATCGGCACGGGCCTGAACGCCGTTCCCGGCTTTGCGGAGCTCTGCACCAAACGCCTGAGCGAATTCACCGGGGACAGCTTTGAAAAGGCCCCGGACCTGGTGGAAGCCACGCCCGACACCGGCGCCTACGTAAGCTATTCGGCCGCCCTCAAACGCCTGGCCGTGAAACTCTCCAAGATCTGCAACGACCTGCGCCTGATGGCTTCCGGTCCCCGCTGCGGCCTGCACGAGATCAACCTGCCCCCGATGGCGCCCGGCTCCTCCATTATGCCCGGCAAGGTGAACCCCGTCATCCCAGAGGTGACCAACCAGGTGTGCTTCAAGGTCATCGGCAACGATACCTGCGTGGCTTTCGCCGCCGAGGCCGGCCAGCTGCAGCTGAACGTGATGGAACCCGTCATCGCCCAGAGCATCCTGGAAAGCCAGACCTGGCTCACGAACGTGATGCACACCCTCCGCGAGAAGTGCATCGAGGGCATCACCGTGAACGCCGACCACTGCTACGAGATGGTCAAGCACTCGATTGGCATCGTCACCGCCCTGAACCCTTACATCGGCTACAAAGCCTCCACCAAGGTGGCCAAAGAGGCCCTGGAGACCGGCCGCAGCGTCTACGACCTGGTGCTGGAGAAAGGCCTGATGACCAAGGACAAACTGGACGAAGCCCTGGACCCGAGGGCGATGACTTCCAGCCACGAACTGTTGAAATAAAGGATGAAGGGACAGGCCGATCAATACCGGAAGATGTCCGACGGCGAACTCACCGCGGCCGTACGCGATGGGGACGACCGCGCCTTCAACGCCCTCTTCCTGCGCTGGTATCCCCAGGTGGCCAAATTCCTTACCCTGCTGGTGAAAAACCCGGAGCAGGCGGAGGACCTGGCCCAGGGCGTGTTTATGAAAGTGTGGCTGTACCGCGACCGGCTGGACCCTTCCAAGTCCCTCAAGAACTACCTCTTTGTCCTGGCCCGGAACGCCGCCCTGGACGTCTTTAAATCCAAGCGGCACCTGGTGATGGCGGATACCGCCACCGCCCCGGAGCGTCCCTCACAGGAAATGGCCGAATTCAAGGCCGAGTACTCGGAAGCCAACTCTCTTATCCGGAAACTGGTCAACGATATGCCGCCCCAGCGCCGCCAGATTTTCCAGATGAGCCGTTTCCAGCAGCTATCCCACGAGGAAATCGCCCGGGAACTGAATCTTTCCGTCCGCACCGTGGAGAAGCACATCCAGCTGGCCCTGCAGGATATCCGGAAACATTTGAATTAATTCATTACGCAGTAATGCTTCTTCAATCGTTCTTTATGGGTAGAACCCGTAAAGAATGAACACGAACTTACAACTCATTCAAGATTATCTGAGCGGAAAACTCGGAGAGGAGCAGGCCCTGGAAGTGCAACTCTACCTCGCGGAGCATATGGATGATCCGGAGGTCGCGGCCCTGCTGGAACTGCGCTTCGAGAGCTGCCGCTCGGAAGGCGACAACCGCACCGAACAGTCGCTTGGCACCACACGGCGGCGTCTGAACCTGAACCATCATCCCTATCGTCGCGCCGTCCTTTGGGCGGCCGCCGCAACCCTCGCCTTCCTGATCGCGATCCCCGTCGCCTTCCAGGCCGGCTGGCAGCGGCATCAGGAGCCCGCCCCCATCGTATGGCAGGAATGCGTCGTCCCCGTGGCGCAGACCCGCAGCATCACCCTCCCGGACGGCACGCAGCTTGCCCTCAACGCCGGTTCACGCGTAACGTGGCCGGACCGCTTCACGGGCCCCACCCGGGAAATCTTCCTGGACGGTGAAGTGCTGGCCGTGGTCGCCAAGGATAGCGAGCATCCCTTTATCATCCATTCCGGGCAGGCCGATATCCGCGTCTACGGGACCACCTTCGACCTTAAAGCCTACAGAAACGCCCAGATGCTGGAAGTGATGCTGCGCGAAGGCTCCGTCGGCCTGGACATCCCCGCCGAAAAAGGAAAGCGCGAAGTGCGGCTCACGCCCGGAGACCTCGCGCAGTACGACAAAAAAGCCGGAGAACTTTCCGTGGGGAAGATTCCCCCGGAGAGTTACCGGAATTTCTCCGACGAAGGATCCTTCAGTTTCATAAACACTCCCCTGCTGGACATCGCGGCAGACCTGGAGCGCTCCTTCGGCAAAAGAATCGTAGTAGCCGATGACCGTGTGGCCACCCAGCGTTTCCTGGCTTTCTTCACCAACGGCGAAAACCTGGACGAAATCCTTCAACTCCTTTCGCGCAACGGCGGCCTCCGGACCGTCCGCCGCGGAGACACAACCTATATATACAAGAAGTAATCATCATTAAACTCTTAACCAATATGAGAAAAGTACTGTCTATCTCCCTGGCACTGTTGCTCTCTCTGGGGGCGCTTGCCCAGAACGTGACGCTGGATCTTCGCGGCGTCACGGTGCAGGAAGCGGTCACCCAGCTTCAGTCGCAGGGAAACTACACCATCGTCATCAACTCGGACGAGGTAAACCTGCAGAAGCGCATCTCGGTCTCGGCCAAGGACGCTCCGCTTTCGGAAGTGCTCGCCCAGATCTTCGCCGGGCAGAATTTGGATTTTTCCATTGACGGGAATTCCGTTTCCGTGACCAAGCACAAGGTCCAGGCTCAGCAGCCCTCGGCGAAACAGGCCTTCAGAGGCATCGTAACCGACCAGAACGGAGAGCCCCTCATAGGCGCCTCCCTCATTGAAAAAGCCAGCGGAAAATACGCCATCACCGATGACGGCGGCGCCTTCTCCCTGAACGGCCTCAGCTACCCCGCCACCCTCACGGTTTCCTACCTGGGATACAACGATACGGAGGTCCAGCTGAGCGGCCGTGAAAGCCAGCCCTACCGGATTGTCCTCTCGGACGACAACAACGTCCTGGAAGAGCTTGTGGTAGTGGGTTACGGCACCCAGAAAAGGGTGAACCTCACCGGCGCCGTATCCGTGATTGACGGCAAGGAACTCAACGCCCGTCCCGTCGCCAACACCGCCATGGCCATCCAGGGCGCAGATCCTTCCCTGGTTCTCACCACTTCCAGCGGATCCATCGACGGCAGCCAGTACAGCGTGAACATCCGCGGCAAGGTTTCCCTCAATTCCGGATCTCCCTTCGTCCTGGTGGACGGCGTGGAAGGTTCCCTCACCCAGGTGAACCCCAATGACATCGAGAGCATCTCCGTGCTCAAGGATGCATCGGCCTGCGCCATCTACGGTGCAAAGGCCAGTGCGGGCGTCATCCTCATCACCACCAAGAGCGGTATGGAAGGGGACGCCAAGATTAACTATAACGGCCGGTTCTCCCTCTCCACCAATACCACCAGCACGGACTTCATCACCACAGGCTACGACTATGTCACCCTCACCAACGAATTCTACAAGACGGCCAAAGGCCTTCCGGCCTGGACCTACTCCGACGAACAGATCCAGATGCTCAAGGACCGCCGCTACGACGTAACGGAGAATCCGGAACGTCCGTGGGTGATTCCGGACCAGACAGGCACCTACACCTATGTCTATCTGGGCAACTTCGACTGGTACAGCTACCTGTTCAATAAGGTGCGCCCGGAAACCGAGCATAACATAACCGTTCGCGGCGGCACCAGCAAAGCCAAGTACTATGCATCGGCCCGCTACCTGCACCGCAACGGCCTCTTCGCCGGAAATGCCCAGGACACCTTTAACAGTATCTCCCTGCGCGGAAAGGTGGATGCCAGGCTGCGCCCCTGGCTCAGCTATTCTTCCAACATGAGCCTGGAGCGCACGGACTATCAGTGGGGCGGTTTCTGGGAAATGGACGGCAGCACCGGCTATGTTTCCCAGGGCATCATGTGGAACATCACCCAGAATGTGGGTCCCAACTATGTCCCCTTCAACCCGGACGGCACCATCGCCATGGTTCCCGGCTTCATGACCGGAGCCACTTCCCCCATCATGAGCGGGCGTGGCGGCGTGTTCATGGACGGCAAAAACCACAATATGAACCTGAGCAACTACTGGAGCTGGACCAACCGCTTCACGATAGACATCACCAAGGGCCTCAAGTTTATCGCCGACTACACCTACCGCCGCCACGACATCCGGCGGAATTTCCGCAGCCTGCCCACAGCCAACAGCTACGACAACGTGAACAAGCGCATGTACCAGGGCAACGGCCTCACCGGCGGTCTCTTCTCGAACGGTTCGGTGTATGATTTCACCCGTGAATACCGCTACCTGCGGGATGCCAACACCGTCAACGCCTATTTCGCCTATGACAACACCTTCGGCGACCACCATGTGTCGGCTACCTTGGGCGGCAACTTCGACGACTACTATTCCACCTCCCTCACCGTCCAGCAAAAAGGATCCCTGAGCGACGCCCTGTCCTTTATCAACATGGCCAACGGTGAAATCGAGAAAGCATCCCAGTCCAACTCGTCCTACCGCACGCTGGGCTTCTTCGGACGCGTGAACTATGACTGGAAGGGCCGCTACCTCCTGGAGATCTCCGGCCGCGCGGACGGGTCGTCCCGCTTCCCGGTGAATCGCCGCTGGGGGTTCTTCCCCAGCGCATCGGCCGGCTGGCGCATCTCGGAGGAAAGCTTCTGGGCCCCCATCAAGCCCGTTGTGTCCAGCGCCAAGCTGCGCGTCAGTTACGGCACCCTGGGCAACCAGCAGGTGGACAACTATATCTACTGGGAATCCATCGTGAGCGGGCAGCTGAGCGGTTACACCTTCGACGCGGAAAACCTTGCCGGCTATGCCAAATTGGACGACGGTACCGATGACTCGCCCAAGTCGCCCACCAAATCCCCGGACCTGACCTGGGAAACGGTGGTTTCCAAGAACCTGGGTATAGACCTGGGCTTCCTGCGGGACCGCCTCATCCTGAACGCCGACTTCTTCATCCGCGACACAAAGAACATGCTCACCAAGGGCATGTCCCTCCCGTATGTCTATGGCGCGCTTGCCCCGGAAGAGAACGCAGCGGACCTGCGCACCAAGGGCTTCGAACTGTCCCTCAGCTGGAAAGACCATGTTTCCATGGGCGGAAAGCCCCTCTACTACGGTGTAACCGCTACGCTGGGCGACTTTGTCACGCATATCACCCGCTTCAACAATCCGGAGAATTTGCTCAGCGACAATTTCGTAGGGAAACGCCTGGGCGACATTTGGGGCTACCGCACGGCCGGCCTCTTTGCCAGCGATGACGAGGCGGCAGCCTGGGAAGCGGAGTATGACTCCTTCAACACCGTCAACAAGGGCATCAAGGGCCAGGCTGCGGGCCACCAACACCTGCGGGAAGGCGACATCATCTACCTGGACCTCAACGGAGACAAAAAAATCAATACGGGCGCCAATACGCTGGACAGTCCCGGAGACCGGGAGGTCATCGGCAATTCCCGTCCCCGCTTCAACTATGCCCTCAAGGGCGACTTCTCCTGGAACGGCTTCGACCTGAGCATCTTCTTCCAGGGCGTGGGCAAGATGGACTGGATGCCCAACGGGAACTGCAGTTATTTCTGGGGTCCCTACGCCTATCAGCGTCCCACCTTCATCCCCACGGACTTTGCCCAGAAATGCTGGACTGAAGGCGCAGACAACAGTCATGCCATCTACCCGCGCCAGAGAGGCCTCATCTCCAACAAGACCAACCTGGTCACGTCGGACTACTACCTGCAGAGCGCAGCCTACCTGAGACTGAAGAACCTCACCGTCGGCTACACGCTGCCCCTGAAAGGCAAGGTCATCGAAAAAGCCCGCATCTATTTCACCGGAGAGAACCTCTTCTACCTTTCCCCGCTGAAGAAGGCCACCAGGTACATCGACCCGGAAGTGGCCACCACCTCCGTCTCCGACGACATCACCTATCCCTATTCCAAGACCTTCTCCCTGGGTGTTGACATTACATTCTAGCCGCCATGAAAAAGATTATCATACCATTTGCGATACTGACAGCCGCCCTTTCGCTGTCTTCCTGCCGGGATTTCCTCACCAAAAGCCCGGAGACTTCGTTCTCTCCCGCCACCTTCCTCTCCACGAAGGCAGAACTGGACCTGTGGGCCAACAAGTTCTATAATGACCTCATCCCCGGAGCTGCGGATCTGGCAGAGCAGAACGCAGACGACAACTGTTCCGGGAGCTCACTCAGCGCCATCCAGCGCGGCACGCGGAACGCCACTTCCAAGAGCTGGGACGTGAACACCTGGAAACCGCTCCGGCATATCAACTACCTGCTGGAGAACAACAAGTGCCAGGATCCCAAGGTAAAAGAGGAGTACGACGGCGTGGCCTATTTCTTCCGCGCCCTGTTCTACTATTATAAGGTACGTCAGTACGGGGACATTCCCTGGTACGACCACACCATCGGCTCCACCGACAAGGAGGACCTGAATAAACCCCGTGACCCCCGCGGTTATGTGATGCTGATGGTTCTGAGGGACCTGGACAAAGCCTATGAACTGCTTCCGGCAAAATGGGCGTCAGATCCTGTCTATCATGTGTCCAAGGACGCCGCCCTGGCCCTGAAATCCCGCGTGGCCCTGTTTGAGGGAACCTTCCGCAAATACCACGCAGGGACGGACTACGTCCCCCAGGACGAGCAAACCTTCACCGTGGACGGAGAGTCAGTTACCGTTTCCTCCACCTGGTTCCTGCAGCAGGCCCGCGATGCCGCCGCCCAGATTGTTGGTACGCGCGAACTCTACACGGGGAACGAGCTGAAACTCGCCACCAAGGATACCGACGCCTCTTACCGGGAGTATTTCATCCTGGAAAATGCGGAATCCAACGAGACCATCCTCTCCCGCCGCTACAACGTGGACCTGAAGGTGCGTCACGGCATCCAGTTCGACTATAAGAACCAAAAGCGCAGCGCCTCCATCCGTTTTGTCAACCATTATCTTCAGAAAGACGGAAAACCCATCCAGGAAAGGACAGGCTGGGAAACCCTCGGCTATTATGAGTCCTTCCGCAACCGGGATCCCCGCATGGCCCAGACGCTGCACGGTCCCTCTTTCGTGATGGCCGATGTCGATGCCGCCAATGCCCACCCCAAGGAACAGCTTTCCTGGGAGCGCAACTTCAACGGCTACCGCGTCATCAAGTACATTTCCACCACGGACCACGAGACTGCTACCACTTCCACCTCCGACTTCCCGGTTATCCGTTATGCAGAAGTGCTGTTGAACTACGCGGAAGCCCGGGCGGAACTGGGAGAACTTACCGCCGATGACCTGAAGAATACCATCAATGTCATCCGCAAACGCGTGGGCATGAACGGACTGGACGCCGTTCCCACCACGCCGGACGTCCTCATGGCTCAGTACTATCCGCATGCCCAGGGCAGCCAGAAGGCCGCCATCCTGGAAGTGCGCCGTGAGCGCACCGTAGAACTCTTCTGCGAAGGTTTCCGCCAGTGGGACCTGCTCCGCTGGGGTGAAGGGGATCTGCTCACGCCCAAGGCAACGGGCGGATTCCAGGGCATCTACCTGACCGCCGCGGAAATCGGCACGGACATCGACCTGGACAAGGACGGGAAAGCGGACCTGTATGTTTACAGCGGGACAAAGGGAACTACAACAGCCCCCGCATCCAACCAGATTCAGCTGGGCAGCAACTTCACCCTTTCTGAGGGCACCTACGGGCACCTCACCTACTGGGCGGCCGAAGAATACAGCTGGAATCCGGGGCGCGACTATCTCTGGCCCATCCCGGCCGACCAGCGTACCGCCACCGGCTATGCCCTTACCCAGAATCCCGGGTGGGATGACGGACTGGACCAGTAAAACGCTTGATTCATGAAACGGATCGGCATATTGTTGACCGCCTGCGTGCTGGCGCTTGTCGGCGCCTGCGGCGGCAAGACAGAGACTCCCGGCGGGGATCAAACCCCGCTGTCGGTCTCACCGCGTTCGCTGGAGTTCGTAGCGCTGGGGGAACAGAAAAACCTCAACGTAACCTCCTCGACGGACTGGCTGGTGCGCAGTTCCGCCTCCTGGCTCAAGGTGCTCACGCCCAAAGGACTTCCGTCAGAAACGCAAATCCGGGTTTCAGCCGAGGAAAACAAAACGGAAAGCGTCCGGACAGCCACTTTGACGGTCTCCAACCTGGGAGGCGAATCCATTCAGGTTACCGTCTCGCAGCAAGCCAGCGGCGGAGAGGTCATTGACCGCGGAATTTCATCCGCGGAGGACCTTGTGGGACTCTCCAAGGCCGTCCGGGGCGAAGGTTCCATCGCCCCGTATCTGGTGGACGGCGTCATCAAGTTCAACAAGGACATCGACGCCTCCTCCATTACGGACTGGATTCCCATCGGAAGCGTGGACAATCCCCTCACCTACAGCATCGACGGCAACAACCGCAAGATTTACAACGTAAACTGGAAGGTGAACGCCACTTCCTATACCAACGTAGGGCTGGTGGGTGTCGGACAGGGCATTACCATCAGTAAGCTCACCTTCGGGAACGCCGGAGACCAGGTGGAATTCACCGTCAGCGGCGCCGGGAAAGTCCGGGCCGGCGGCATCATCGGCCGGGCCCTGGGCGTCACCGTCCAGAAAGTGACCAACAACGCAACCCTTTCCGTAAAGGGAACGGCCGCTACGGGCAATGACCTCATCATCGGCGGCATCGCCGGTTATTCGGACGGGTCTTCCCTGATTGGCGGAGAAGTGGAAACCACCCATGGCTGCAAGAGTCTGGGGAGCATTTCCGTCACGGTGCCGGCACAGGCCGGCGGCCTTGTGGGTCACAATTCGGGGGCCATCCGCAGATGCACCTTCCGGGCCGACGTTTCCTGTCCGTTCCAGGACAGTTACGGCCCCGGCTGGATTTGTTCCTACGGACTGCCCTCGGCCAAGAGCAAAGTCCTGGACAATTACGGCGCCGGCACCGTGAACGGAGTCGCCTGCGCCATGAACAACGCCATGAAGAATGTCCAGGAAAGCTACGACCCTGAGGCCAACTCCGTGGACTGGAGCCAGGACGCCTATTATGACTGGACGGAGGTGGAGACCAAGCAGCTGCACAGCGGCGCCGTCTATCACCACTATTCCTGCATCAACGTCCCCCGGGAGATTTATGTTGTGGAAGTGGACCTGACGGATCCCGGCATCGAGATTGCCGCCGCCTATGCCGGTGAGATGATTCCCAATCCAAACGGCAACGCTAACAACAACAACGGCAAGAATCTCCGCGAACTGCTTTCCGAACTGTGCGTGCGCAGGCGGGCCGAAGGACAGAAGATCCTGGCCGGCTTCAATGCGGGCTTCTTCGATTCCAACGACGGCATCACCCGCGGCTTCCACGTGGAAGACCGCCAGCCGGGTTACATCAACAACCCCGCGGTGGTGAACGCCCTTGGAAACCACAAATGGGGCTTCACCGTTTTCACCGACGGAACGGCCTCCTGCGGCATCAAGAAGTTCAGCGGAAAGATGCGTCTCGCCGGGGAGGAGTATAATTACTACTCCCTGAACGACACCATCCTCCGGCACGTTTCCGCGGACTATCAGGCCAACCTCTATACATCCCGCTATGTCAGGCAGCCATACTCTTCCAAGCCGGCAATCCTCAACAACCTGGCATCCAACGCCCTGTATGTCATATGCGAGTATTCCGGCACCCCTATGGAGGTAAACGCAGGATACGCGGCAGCCCGGGTGGTTGATATTCGGGACGGACGGACCGGTTCCATTACCCTTCCCTACCTCACCGCCAAGAACCAGGTGGGTATCGCCCTCTCCGGAGAGATGGCATCGGCCTGGAAGGCAAAGGTAAAGGTGGGAGACACAGTGGAATTCCGCTGCGACATAAGCGTGGACGGCGTTTCAAAACCTATCCTCACCCAAGTGTCCACCATGTATCAGCTGATGACCGACGGACAGGACGCCTCCAACACGCCCGGTTCATCGGCCAGTCTGTACACCAAATATGACCCTAAAACCTTCCCCATCGTTAGTCAGGACCTGAAAAAAGTCTGGTTGGTTGAAATCGACGGCCGTCAGCTCTGGTATTCCCTTGGCGTCAAAGGTTACGAGATGTACCGCATCGCCAAGAAACTGGGCGGATGGTGGACCACGGGGCTGGACGGCGGCGGATCGTCGGCCATCTGGCTCTGGGACGCATCCAAAGGGAAAGGCGGCCTGGTGAACAAACCCTGCGACAGCAAGGGGGAACGCAGCTGCATGAATTACCTCCTTATCCGAGAAAAATAAACAATAACACAATATGAAAACACTTTTGAGAATAACCACTTTCGCAGCCCTGGCGGCCCTGTTGCTCTCCGGCTGCCAGAACAAGAAGATTCCCGGCCTGGACGAAACCGTCTATCCCCTCTCCGTGGACCGGGAAGTTATCCGCGACGTAGCGGCCAACAATCCCGGCGACGAAGTAGTGGTCATCACCACCGATGCGCCCTATTGGATTGTCACCACTTCGGTGGACTGGATTACCCCGGACATGACCCAGGGCGTGGGCGGCGGAAAGAGCACCATCCTCACCCTCCAGATCGCTTCGAACTACAAGGGTGAGTCCAAAACCACCAACCCCCGTTCCGGTGAGGTAAAAATCTCCGGCGGTCATAATTCCGTCACCGTTACCGTGAGCCAGCTGGGTCACGAGGCTGTCATCGACCCTTCGGCCAGCATCGGCGGTATTCCGGACATGGATGAATTCAAGGACTTTATCAATGCTGTCAACGACGGCGAAGGCCTCACCCGCTGGACCAATGAAGCCGGAGAAATCGAACTCCTGACGGACCTGGATTTGGCCGACTTTGACGACTGGGTGCCCATCGGCGATGCTGCCACCACCGGCAACGGGACCAACGCCTCCACCCCCACCGGCGAATACTTCACCGGCATCTTCAATGGCGGCAACCACACCATTAGCAATTTCAAGGCGGTCCAGACCATGGAAAAGAACAAGACCTGGGGTCTGTTCGGCTATGTGCTGGACGGCACCGTCAAGAACCTCAAGCTCACCGGCGTGGACATTACGCTGAACGCCTCCGACGTAGCCGATGCAGGCATCGTAGTGGGTACGCTGAAGAACAGCACCATCGAGAATGTTACCGTGAGCGGGAAACTGGCCCTCAAGGGCGGTAGTGCCGCCACCCGCTTCGCCGTGGGCGGCGTTGCCGGCTTCCTCGTGAGCGAAAAGAAGGAAGACCAGTCCGAAGCTACGGTGAATACGCTGGTGAAGGGCTGCACCGTAACTCTTACGGTCACCGGAGACAGAAACGGAAATACCGGGAACGGCGCCACCGGCTGCCACTTTGGCGGCATTGCAGGTTTCTCCACCAATGTAAACAAGGACATCTCGCTCGTCAAGATTGAATCCTGCACGGCTGGCGGCAACATCACCTCCAACTTTGGCAGGAGCTCCGGCATTGTAGCTGCCGCCAACTACGCCACCCTCATCGAGGGCTGCACCAACAACATGGACCAGCTGAACACCTTCTCCGGCGGAAGCGGCGGCCGTATCGCCAACATCACCTGCATCCTGGGCGGGAACGGCGGCATAACCGACTGCGTGAACAACGGCTCCATCACCACTACGGAGAGCAACTGCCAGAGCGGCGGCTTTGTGGCCCTGCTGAACGACGACGGCTGCTTCATTAAGGGCGGCGCCAACAACGGCGACATCATCAGCGCTTTCGTCACCGACGGCAGCGGACGTGATTTCCGTGGCCTTCTGGTCGCGAACTTCTCCAAGTTCGCAGAAGTCTCCGGCGTAACCGTCAGCGGCCGTGTGGGCAAATACGTGGCCGGCGGTACTCCGCAGTGGCTGGACGTGAACGCCGACAACTTTATCGAGGGCAAATATATCGGCTACTGGAAAGACGATGCCGCCAAGGCCAAAATCAAGAATCTCACCTACGTAGCTCCTACTACTGCACCTTAGGTATGAGAAAAGTCTTCTTTATTGTTTCTTTGCTTCTTTCCCTTTTCTGCACCATTGCGTGCGGAAAAGGGAAAGAGGTAAAAATCCTTTACTGGAACATCCAGAACGGGATGTGGCACGACCAGGGGAACAACTATGACAACTTCGTAGCCTTTGTGCAGGAACAGGCCCCGGACATCTGTATCTGGTGTGAAGCCGAATCGCGCTATCTCACGGACACGGCCGTCAAGATGAAGATGCCGGAAGAGCAGTACCTCCCCTGGAACTGGGACCTGCTGGCCCGGCGTTACGGCCACCAGTACGTACTCGTCTGCGGGAAGAGGGACACCTTCCCGCAGGTAATCACGTCGAAGTATCCCATCCGCATTGAAAAACGCCTGACGGGAGACGGTGAAGACATCATCGTGGTACACGGAGCCGGATGGGCCAAAATAGATTTAGGAAGAGGCCGGGAACTGAATGTGGTCACCCTGCACACCTGGCCTTTCGCCTACGGCTATAAAGCCGACAATCAGAAAGAGAGCGCCCAGAATCACGACGGAGACCGCTTCCGCGCTACGGAAATTCGCTATATCTGCGAGCAGACCATTGGAACGGTTCCCGGCGCGGACAAACAGCTATGGCTGATGACCGGGGATTTCAACGCCATCTCCTCCGTAGACAACTTCCACTACGGAAAGCCCCTGGACAGCCCGGAATTCCTGGTGCACGACTATGTACTTGGGAACACCCCTTATCTGGACCTGGTCCACGAACGCTTTCCGGGTGAATTCAAGAAGAGCACCCTGTCCGGACGCCGCATAGACCTGATGTATGTGACACCGGCTTTAAACGAGAAAATTACCCACGTGCAACCGCTCTACGACGGTTTTGCCGCCTCCGAGCGGGATTCGCGGGAAAAGGAGATCCACAATTTCTGCCACCCGTCGGATCACTACCCCATTACGCTTACGATAAAACTTTAACCATATGAAAAAAACACTTCTTTTATTGTTAGCCGCTACGGCTTTTGTATTGGCAGGATGTAAGGGGGAACCGAATCCGCCTGCACCGGACCCGGGGCCCGGCCCCGTGGATCCCGAACCTGAGCCGGATGCTCCCGGTATCTACACGGTGGAAGATTTCCTGGCTTTTGCCGCAGCCGTGAACGCCGGAGAATCCACCGAAGCATGGGAGAACGAAGAAGGCTGGGTGAACCTGAGGGCCGACCTTGACTTCACAGGGGTGGAAACCTGGACGCCCGTGGGCAACGCCGTCGCTCCCTGGGGCAGCAGCTACAATCCCGTCGTCACTGAGGGCCATGCCTTCACGGGCAAGTTCGAGGGCAACGCGCACCACATCAAGAACCTGGTCCTGGTGGACAACGGTACCGTCGAAGGGAAGCATTTCGGCATCTTCGGCTATTTAGGTAAAGGCGCCATCGTGCAGAACTTTGTCATCGATGACAATTGTTCCCTCACGGTAAGCTCCTCCGCCTCCCACAGCGCCGGTGTCATTGCGGGTCTGGTCTGCGATGCTTCCGTCCGTGACATCACCAGCAGTGCGCCCATGACCTATAACGGCGGCGCCAGCGGCCTGATGCATATTGCCCTCATCGGCGGCATCTATGCGGGTGAAGAGGACTGCACCGTGGACAGCGTGCACAACAACGGCAAGATGACGGCCACCAATACCGCCAACCTGAACGCCGGTGCCACCGGTATCCACGTGGCAGGCATCGTTGGTTTCTGCAACGCCAAGATCGACGGGGAAAAGACCATCACCGTCTCCTCCTGCAACAACTACGGAGATATGGAATCCCAGGCCGGCCGTACCGCCGGCATCGTGGGCGCGGCGAACGCCAAGACCCTCATTACGCTCTGCGAGAACCGGGGCAACCAGCTGAATACCATGCCCAAGGACGACGGAGGACGGCTGGGCAATATCGTTTGCTTCACCAACAACGGGTCCACCATCACCTCCTGCAAGAACTACGGAAACCTGATTTCCACCCGCAGCGGACGCGTGGGAGGCATTGTCTCCCTGGCCAATCCCGGCATCTACAGCAATAACGAGAACTACGGGGAAATCATCTCCGACAGCCAGTTCCGCGGCGTGTTCTTCGGTTATATCAACACCGCCACCACCTGGACCGGCGGCAAAGCCTCCGGCAAGGTAGGAAAATATAACGGCGGAACCTATATCTATGACCTCTACGAAGATGCTCAGAAAGAGAAGTATCTGGGCCCTGTGGGCGGCAGCGGCGCCATCAACGCCTCCGATATTGTGTATGACATCGCAACCGGCGAAACGCCCGTCAACCCGGATCCGGAGCTGGATATCGAAGCCGGCCTGCGTATCTTCTTCATCGGCAACAGCTTCACCAAGGACGCCGTTGAGCTGCTGCCCAACCTGCTGCACGAAAAGGGCATCACGGACGTCCAGCTGGTGCATATGTATTATGGCGGACGCACCGTCCCGGAATACGTGAGCGGATGGAGCAGCGCCACCGACTATCACTGCTATGTCTGCAATCCCGGCCAGACCGGCTGGACCGACTTGAGCGGAAAGAGCCTCGCCACCGTGGCCGCTACGGGCAAATGGGACTTTGTCACCATCCAGGAGCACACCGGCAGGGAAATCGCCTGGGGTAAAACAGATGGCGACAAAGCAGCGGAAGTCCAGGCCGTGAAGGACCTGGTTGATAAAGTGAAAGCCGCCCAGACGGCTAACGGCGCCGCACCGAAACTCTATTACATCCTCTCCCAGGCCTACCATAACCTGTCCAAGGCCCAGAGCGTGGATAAGAACTTCACCAACACGGACGAAATGTGGACGGTCATCAGCGCAGTGGGAAAGGCCATCGTGGAAGGCGCAGGCTTCGACGGAGTCATCTCCACCGGCGCCATGCTGCAGAACCTGCGTACCAGTGGCCTGAACAACGCCAACGGCCTCACCCGCGACGGTTATCACATGGACTACGGCATTGCCCGCTTCGGGGCCGCCTGCACGGTTTACGAAACGCTGCTGGCCGCGGCCAAAGGCGCCTTGCCGGACGACATTGTCTGCGGTCCTTCCGTGGATTCCTTCAGCGGAGACAGCTGGACCACCGCCGTCACGGCAAAACGTGCTCCGGTAGCCCTGCACGCCGCCCGCCTGGCCATCGCCAAGCCCTATGAGGTCACCGATATGGAAGGCGAAGGCAAGGAAGAGCCCGTGGATCCCGGCGACATTGAGAACATCTCCATCGGCACCGCCGCCGAACTGGTGGCCTTCGCCACCCGCGTGAATTCCGGCGACGAAGCCGCCCAGAAGGCCAACGTCAGCCTCACGGCGGATATCGACCTGTCCTCCGTGAGTGACTGGACGCCTATCGGCAACGTCACTTCTACCGGCAACACCCTTACAGCCTCCACCCCGTCCGGTCCCGTCTTCACGGGTACCTTCGACGGCGCGAACCATACCCTCAGCGGGTTCAAGGCCAACAAGGTCGTCCAGGCCAATCAAACCTGGGGCCTCTTCGGCTATGTGCTGGACGCGACCATCAAGGATCTGAAATTGACGGGCGTGGACATTACGCTCCAAGCCTCCGGTCTGGCCGATGCCGGCATTGTGGCAGGCACCCTGAAGAACGCCACCGTGGACAATGTCTCCGTGAGCGGAAAGCTTGACATCAAAGGCTCCACCGACAGCGGCTCCCGTTTCACCGTGGGCGGCATCGCGGGCTTCGTCATCAGCCAGTTGGCCAATGATCAGACGGAAGCCACCATCAAGAACTGCGAGGTCACGCTCACCGTCACGGCCGACGGCGGGTCCAACACCCTCAACAACGCCAACAGCTGCCATTATGGCGGTATCGCAGGCCTGACCACCAATGTGAGCAAGGATGCGTCCCACGTCCATCTGGAGGACTGCACCAACAGCGGCAGCATCACGGCCAATATCGGCCGCAGCTCCGGCATCGTTGCCGCCGCCAACTATGGTACCCTCATCGTCCGCTGCACCAATAATGCCGACCAGATTAGCACCATGAATAACGGCCGCATCGGCAACATCACCTGTATCCTGGGCGGGAACGGCGGCATCACCGACTGCACGAACAACGGTGACGTCACCACCACGAAGACCAACTGCACCAGTGCCGGATTTGTCGCGCTCCTGAATGATGACACCACCTTCATCAAGGGCGGCGCCAACAACGGCAGCATCCTCAGCGCCTATGCGACCGACAGCCAGGGCCGTACTTTCCGCGGCCTGCTGGTAGCAAACTTCTCCAAGTTCAGCGAAGTGAGCGGAGTCGCCGTGAGCGGCAACGTGGGCAAGTACGATGCCGACGGCAACCATACGTGGTATGAGGTCACCTCCGAGAACTTCATCGACGACAGGTACATCGGCCACTATACCGATGCTAACAAGAGCAAAATCAAGAACCTCACCTATACGGCACCCCAAAATTAGAACCTATGAATCAGCAATATATATCCCCCGCCGTCACCGCCGTGGATTACGCCTTTGAGGGCGTAATCCTCTATTTCGGGACATCGGACAGCAACAAAGTTGCCCTCACGGCAGAGAACTACTTCCAGTTCGCCGGCCAGCGTGGTGCCAACTGCGGCCGCTACCTGCAATACGACAAACATCACATTTGCTGAATAAAAAGCTATGAAAAAACTATATGAGTCGCCCACTGCCACGGCAGTGAAATACGCCCTCGAGGGTGTAGTGTTATACTCCGGTGTACAAAATATGGAAGACCACCAGGTCTTCGAGGAGACGCTGGATTTTGATTTTGTTTCAATTCTTTAAACAGGAGATAGCAATGAAAACGATTAAATACATTTGTTTTGCCACGGCCGCTGTTTTGGTCATTTCCTGCGCAAAGGAAAAAGAGGGTTATCTGACTCCCGCACAACAGGCCGGTGAACGGGTCACCATCAAGGTATCTACATCCGAAGAAATGCTCGGGAAGGTCTCTATGAGCGAGGCCTCCGACAGGAAGGCGATGAACCTCGCCTGGGAGAGCACCGACAAACTTTCCGTCAACGGCGAGGAATTCTCCGTGACCAACATCATCTCGGCCCACGAAGCCGAATTCGACGGCACGGCTCCCGGCAGCAGCCCTTATTCCATCATCTATCCCGGGAAGTATACCGATGCCGCGGCCTTCAATGCCCGCAGTTATACCGGGCAGGCACAGACCGGCAACTCCTCCACGGCCCACCTGGAGTACAACGCAATGCTTTCGGGCGTCACCGCTTACCTGGAACCCAAGTTCGACCCGGACTGGGCTGCAGACAACGGCGGCACCCTGGTGCAGAACGGCGTCATCCAGTTGCGCGTGCAGCTGCCCGATGCCGTCACGGCGGTGAATTCCATCACCCTCATTGCATCCCGCGCCGTGTTCCCCACCACGAACGAAGGCACGGAAAAGGTCAAGGAGCAGACGCTCACCTTGAGCAGCGTCTCGCCCACCAGCCACATCGTGGAGGCCTATATGATGTTCTCGGCCGCCGGCGTCGTCTGGCAGGCCGGAGACAAACTCACCGTGGCCGTGAACACGCCCGATGCAATGTATGTCCGTGAACTGCCCGCTATGACGGCCCAGACCTGGGAGGGCGGCGGCCAGTACACCATCCAGTGTAAGGCTCTTACGGAGAATAGCTTCGAGATTAACAACGCCACCGACCTGGAAGAATTCCGCGACGGGGTGAACAGCGGCGATTTCCTGTGGCAGTACTGTCACGTGAGCGTGAAGGCCGATATCGACTGCTCCGGCATCTCCAGCTGGACGCCTATCGGCAATGGGACGTTCAACACGTCGGACTATAGCGTGAGCGGAAACGTCTTCCACGGCAGCTTCGACGGCGAAAACCACGTACTGAAGAACTTCCAGATGAATGGTACGCCCGCGGAGAACGCGCCTTACGGACTCTTCGGCATCCTGGAGGGTGCTACCGTCAAGAATCTGGTCTTCGGCGCCTCTTCCGGCGACACGGGCTTCTTCAAGGTAACGCCTACAGCCTCTATGGAGGCGGGCATCTTGGCCGGCGTCTGCCGCGGTTCCAAGATTCAGAATGTGTTTAACTACAGTCCTATGAGCATCCTCACCAACACCTCCACGGCGCCCGCATTCTTCGGGATGGTGGGATATGTCGTCGGAACAAGCGCTGGTGACTCATACCTATATACCCTAAAGAATTATGGTGAAATCAACGCCCACGGCGGGAGCAACACCAACAACGGCGGTTCAGGATTCAATGTGGGAGGCATTGTTGGCTTCAGCCATACCAATAAATCAGGAGTCAGAAACGGCATCGAGAATTGCTGGAATTACGGTAATATTACCAGTAATACGGGTCGCGTCGCCGGTATCCTGGCAGCCGCCAACACACGTACCTGGATGTCGAGTTGCACCAATTACGGTAATATTGAGAACGATTTCTCCAATTCCCGAGTTGGGGGCATCTGCGTCATTATGGCAACGAACTGTGATATGACCGGATGTGCCAACTATGGACGAATCGTCGTCAAACAAAGCAATTCGCAACTTGGCGGCCTGGTCTGCCTTTTGAATGCGGCCGATGTCAATGTTACTGCCTGCGGCAACCACGGTCTTATTGTCGGGGACATAACCTCCTATAGGGGAACGCTGATTGCGAACTTCAGCAACTTCAACGCAGTAGACGGCCTTACGGCCGGCGGCGCTGTAGCCAGCTACAACGGCGGGGATTATCAATTCCCGGCTGTTCTTACCAGCGAGAATTATATGAATTACATTGGTAAGATTAAATCCGGATTTGAGTCCAAGGTTACCAACATTACCTTCGAGGCTTGGGATGGTTATCCCGCAGCTAACGAGACCAAGATCTACAACGCCACGCAGCTTCTTGCCTTCGTGACTGCTGTAAATGACGGAACCTTCACCTCCACCGACAAGGCTTTGCTGATGAACGATATTGACTGCTCCGGCATTACCAGTTGGACACCGATTGGAAACTGCACTCTGACCACTTGGACATACAAAAACCTTGATTTTTCCGGGAACCCCTTTGTCGGGACTTTTGACGGACAAAACCACACCATCAAGAATCTTAATTTGAATTTCACTTCGACCGACAGCTTTTGTACATATGGGTTCTTTGGGATGATAGGCGATGGCGCCACTGTAAAAGATCTCGTCTTTGACAGCACCTGTTCTATGGCTATTACCGCTTCATATGGTTCTCCTTTTGGCATCCTGGCAGGTATCGTAATGGGCGCTACTGTAAGCAACGTGGAAAACCACGCATCTATTACAGGTGGTGGAACCGCCTCCCTTCCCAACGGAGCAAACGGATGGCTGACTATTGGAGGTCTTATTGGAGACGTCCATATGGATTCCACGCCAGCCACATTATCCGGACTTAAAAACTACGGGAACATCGGTACGGACATCGCTGATTTCTCTCGGGGTAATAATTCCGGAAGCGGTGGAACGGGCGTGCACGTTGGTGGTGTCGCCGGGTTTAGTACGAATAACTATGAAACCAATACCAGCAATTCGACAAGGGCCACATTTACTTCTTGCGAAAACTATGGCGATATCTTTACAAATGCTGGCCGGTCTTCCGGTATTGTTGCTGCGTTAACCCGCCCTACCACTTTAAAGGATTGCGTCAATTACGGGAATATGGTTTCTTCCTACAACGGAACGGCGCGCCTGGGACTTATTTCCTGTTATTCTAACGCAAACTCCGTCCTTGATGGTTGCATCAATTACGGCGACCTTACCGCATTGGATTGTGTTTCTGTCGCGGGCGTTATTTGTGGCTTTGGCGGAGTAATCACTGTCACGGACTGTGCCAGCCTCGGCGCGACCATATTGGGGAAGAGCGTTAACCTTAGCGGAAACCAAACATATAATGGCGTTTTGTTCGGTTATTGTAACAACGCCAGCACCTTCAGAGGATGCCGTGTAAGTGGTTATTTCGGGACATCGGACAGCAACAAGGTGGCCCTCACAGCGGAGAACTATTTCCAATATGTTGGGCAATTCACTAATAAATGCACCACTTGCACCACCACCAACATCACCTTTGCGCCGTAATAGAGTAAATGAAGCGATTTCTATCCATCCTTGTACTGCTCCTAAGCACCCTGGCGCTCAGCGCGCAGGGTGCCCGGGAGCTGATTCAGGAGGATGTCCTCAAGGCCGGCGGGGTGTACTATATGTATCCTTTCAAGGAGCATAAGGTCACCCCGGCGCCCAGGGGATACACCCCGGTTTACCTGAGCCATTACGGACGGCACGGGGCCCGGTATCTCCTGAACGATATCCAGTATGAACGCAGCCTGGGAGTCCTCAGGGCCGCCCACGAGGCGGGAGCCCTCACCCCGGAGGGCGAGCGGTTGTGGGAGGAGGCATCGGCCTACTTTACCGAGACCTGCCAGTACCGCTCCGGCAACCTTACGCCCCTTGGCTGGGAGCAGCACTACCGCATTGCGCAGGACATCTACAAGGACAACAGGAAACTCTTCAAGAAGCGCCCGGTCATCACCGCCGGCGCCACGCAGGTTCCCCGTTGCATCGTGTCGATGACGGCTTTCTGCCAGGGCCTGCTGAAGGCGAATCCCAAGCTGGACATCTATGCGGCGGCCTCCACGGCAGAACTGGACGAGTTGAACCCGCACGCCAAGGAGAACCCCTACCGCACGGTGGTAACGATGGAGGAAGGCCGATACAAACGCAAAGACCCCTGGGGCACGGACCTGAAAGGATTCATCGACAAGCGCATCGACCACCGGACCATCTGCGCGCGCCTTTTCAAGGATCCGGACTTCACCAAGCCCTACCGCGGTACGCGTTCCTTCGTGACGGACCTCTACGACCTGGTGTTCAATATGCAGTGCACGGGGACATCCCGCAGCCTCCTGTGGGTGTTCAAACCCGAAGAAATCTATCCGCTCTGGGAAATCAACAACTACATCCATTATATGGAAGCGGCCCCGCCGGCCACCACGCGTGACCTTCCGGCCCTGGAGCACCTCATCGCCGATGCCGATGCCGCCATCGCCTCCGGGAAGCCCACGGTGCGCCTCCGCTTCGGCCACGACACCGTATTCCTCTACCTGATATCGGCCCTGGGTGCCGACGGCTTCGGAGAGGTTCCTTCCAGCGCCGACGGCATCTCTGAACTCTGGTGGAACTTCCGCGCCCCGATGGCCGCCACCCTTTATCTGGTTTTCTGCCAGAACAAGAAGGGTGACGTCCTCGTCAAACTGGTCGTTAACGGCGATGAAGCGACACTCCCCCTCCCGGCCGTTTCCGGACCCTGGTACCGCTGGGCGGATCTCAAGAATTATTTGTAAATGCGAAGAGACCGGGAAAGTCCATGTGGAAATAAATCGCGATATTATGAAGTATAATTTGAAACATTTTTGTATTTTTGCAATGTATAGTTAATAATATCGCGACATGGACAAGAACCTGATCAAAACAATTATAGGCGAAAAACACCATGAGATTGCTCAGGTCGAGCTTGTGAAGCGGCCGGTATTGTATGAGGACCGCATGTCTTATGTGAATGTGGGTATCCGCAGGGCCGGCAAGTCTTGGCTGCTATATCAGGACATAAAGCAACGGATTACCGATGGAAAATCATCATTTGAAGACTGCTTGTATGTAAACTTTGAGGATGAACGTATCGCCGACATCACATCCAAAGAACTTGGACAACTCCTTGACTGTTACCAGGAGATGTTCGGCCTGAGAAAGCCGCTTGTATATCTGGACGAAGTTCAAAATATTGATGGCTGGGAAAAGTTTGTACGGCGGCTTGCCGAAGCCAAGTACCGGATTATGGTGACGGGCAGCAATGCCAAGATGCTAAGTAAAGAGATCGCGTCCTCGCTCGGAGGCAGTTTTGTCATCCGGGAAGTATTCCCATTTTCCTGGAAGGAGTATCTGTCATACCACGGGATCTTCCCGGGAAACAACTGGGAGTTTGAACCTCAGACAAGGCTTGCAGTGCGGACCCGCTTCGAAGATTACTTCTACAACGGCGGTTTTGCAGAGACCTTTCCCATTGTTGGCAAGCGTGAATGGCTCACCAGCCTGTTGCAGAAGATTCTGATGGGCGATATTATTTCCCGCTATAAGATCAGGAACGACCGACAGCTCCGGCTGCTGGTCAGGAAGGTGGCAGACAATGTGATGCAACCGACGGCCATTTCCCGTTTTGAGCACATCATCAAGTCTTCGGGAGAGAAAATCAGCACACCTACGGTAAAAGATTATCTGGAGTATCTGGAGGAATGCTACCTGATTTATTCCATCCCCAATTATGCATCGGCGAATTCCGAACAGGAAACTCTGCGAAAACGCTATTTTATGGATAACGGCCTGCTGAATCTTTATATGTATAAGGGTGAGACAAAGTTGTTGGAGAACCTTGTGGCACTGCAGCTTCGCAAGAAGTATTGGGATCCCGAGGAGCCGAAATTGTTCTTTTACAAGCGCGGAGGGGTGGATCTTGATTTCTACGTTCCCGGGGAGAATCTGGCAGTGCAGGCTTCCTACGATCTTCTTACCCGGGGCACGAGAGACCGCGAGGTAAATGCACTTGTTGACTTCAGTAAAGTATTCAAACTTGACCGGGCTTTGATTGTCACCTATGATGAAGAGGAGACCATCGAAAAAGACGGGCTTATCATTGAAGTAATACCGGTCTGGAAATGGCTGCTGAAGTGAGCAAAAGCCCGTTTCCAAAATGATGTAAAACACACGGATCACTTAGAAATAGTTCATATATTTGCAGCTATGAAAAAACTGTTACTCATCGGCCTCGCGGTCCTTGCCGCGGCCTGTTCCCAGCCCCAATACGCCAACAGGGCAGAGGCCATCGTGGCCCAGATTCACGATCCCCACTCCAAGTATGTGGTGGTAGCCTGCCACCGCGGGGACTGGCGTAACTTCCCGGAGAACTCCATCCCGGCCATCGAAAGCATCATCCGCATGGGGGCCGATATGATGGAGCTGGACCTCAAGATGACCAAGGATTCCGTCCTGGTGCTTTCCCACGACCACGACGTGAAGCGCTGCACCAACTTCAAGTCCGTTTTCAAGGACGATCCGGAGAAGAGCGCCAAGGTGAAAGACCTCACCTACGAAGAGATTCAGATGCTCTCGCTCAAGCGGGCGCACGGGGTAGCCATCGACACCCTGCATATGCCCACCCTGCGCGAAGCGCTCCTCTGCTGCAAGGACCGCATCTGCGTGAACGTGGACCAGGGTTACCAGTATTATGACCAGGTTCTGGCCATCAGCGAAGAGTTGGGCGTGACGGACCAGCTGCTCATCAAAGGGAAAAAGCCCATTGAAGTTGTGGCCGCCCACGAGGCGAAGTACGAGCACAATATGATGTATATGCCCATCGTGGATATCCAGAAGGAAAAAGGCAAGGCGCTCTTCAACAGCTACCTGGAGCAGGGCGTAGTGCCGCTGGCCTATGAAGTGTGCTGGAGCAGCAACGACGACGGCGCCTTCCTGGATGCCTGCAAGGCCATCATCAATCAGGGCTCGAAAGTGTGGGTGAATACCATCTGGGCCAGCCTCTGCGGCGGCGACGGCAACGACGACGACGCAGCCTTCCAGGCCGATGACCCCGGCGAGGTGTACCAGCAGTATCTGGACGCCGGCGTCTCGATGATGCAGACCGACCGTCCGGAGCTCCTGGTCAACTGGCTCAAGAAGAAGGGGCGCCACACGCTGAAATAAAGCGATGGAAACCCTGGACCGCTGCTGAGCTACAGCCCTATCGTCTTAAAGAAGTCATTTCCCTTGTCGTCCACCAGGATAAAGGCGGGGAAATCCTCCACGCATATCTTCCAGATGGCTTCCATCCCCAGTTCGGGATACTCCACGCATTCGATGCTCTTGATGCTGTCGGAGCTGAGCACCGCAGCAACGCCGCCGATGGTGCCCAGATAGAAGCCGCCGTGCTTGAGACAGGCGTCCGTGACGGCCTTGGACCGGTTGCCCTTGGCAATCATTACCAGGGAGGCGCCGTGGTCCTGGAATTCATCCACATACGGATCCATCCGGTTAGCAGTAGTGGGGCCCATCGAGCCGCAGGGGTAACCTGCGGGCGTTTTGGCCGGGCCGGCGTACAGGATGGGATGGTCCTTGAAGTACTGGGGAAGGTCTTCCCCTGCATCCAGGCGGGCCTTCAGCTTGGCGTGGGCGATGTCGCGGGCCACGATGATGGTTCCCTTCAGCGTCACGCGGGTGCCCACGGGATATTTGGTGAGCTCTGCACGCACGGCATCGATGCCCTTGTCCAGGTCGATTTCAATGCCTTTTGCCCCTTCGCCGGGACGACGGAATTCTTCCGGAATGAGCTCTGAAGGATTGGTATCCATCTTCTCGATCCACACGCCGTCCGCGTTGATCTTGGACTTGATATTGCGGTCTGCGCTGCAGCTTACCCCCATTCCGATGGGGCAGCTGGCCCCGTGGCGGGGAAGACGGATGACGCGGATGTCGTGGGCCATATATTTGCCGCCGAACTGGGCGCCCAGGCCGATTTTCTGCGCCTCTTTCAGGAGTTTTTCCTCCAGGTCAATGTCGCGGAAAGCGCGGCCGGTTTCGTCTCCGGTGGTGGGAAGCGAATCGTAGTACTTGATGCTGGCGAGTTTCACGGTAAGGAGGTTTTTCTCGGCCGATGTTCCGCCAATGACAAATGCGATATGGTAGGGCGGGCAGGCTGCCGTACCCAGCGAACGCATCTTCTCCACCAGGAAGGGAATGAGGGTGCCTTCGTTCTGGATGGTGGCCTTGGTCATGGGGTAGAAATAGGTCTTGTTGGCGCTGCCGCCGCCCTTCGCCACCATAATGAAGCGGTATTCATCGCCCTGGGTGGCCTCTATGTCAATCTGTGCCGGGAGGTTGCACTTGGTATTCACCTCATTGTACATATCCAGGGGGGCGTTCTGGCTGTAGCGCAGGTTCTCCTGCGTATAGGTGTTGAAGACACCCCGGCTAAGGGCTTCCTCATCCTCGAAGTCCGTCCATACGCGCTGTCCCTTCTCCCCGTGGATGATGGCCGTTCCGGTATCCTGGCAGAAAGGGAGCACGCCCTTTACGGCCGTTTCCGCATTGCGGAGGAACTGCAGTGCCACATACTTGTCGTTGTCCGAGGCCTCGGGATCCCGGAGGATGGCCGCCACCTGCTCATTGTGGGCGCGGCGCAGCATAAACTGGCAGTCGTGGAAAGACTGCTGAGCGACCAGCGTGAGGGCTTCCGGCGACACCTCCAGAATCGTTTTTCCGCCGCAGCCGCAATGGCCGCCGAACTTGGAAGTCTTCACCAGTTTCTCCGAACCGGGAATCTTGTAATACTCGGTGGTATCCTCACCGAGCTGAAACATAGGTGCGTATTTAAACTCTTGTGCCATTATGGTGATGTGTTTTTATTCTGTAACGGGACGGATAGAGCGGCCGACTTTGCGGTAGTCGGAGCCCCTGGTTATATTGCCGGTGGAGCGGAAGACGAGGCCAAGCGCGCCATACGGGGAGTTCTTATCGAGGGTGGCAGACCAGTAGAGGCCATAGGCACCCTTATTACCAAGGCTCGTTTGGTCCAGGTTGCCCGCGGCGGGAAGGAAGATGCTGTTGCCGTTGGGGCCGGTTACCAGACGGCCATCGATTCCATTCCGGCTGGTCCATTCCGAGGTGCACTGGGTACGGAGTGCCTCCAACTCGGCGTCGGTGGGCATCCTCCATTTGCCGCCCAGCTTGGCGCGAGCGGCGTCATCCTTCGTCTCGCCGGTTTTTTCGCCGCGCTGAAGTTCCGTGATATTATCTTCCGTACCGTATCCACTGCTTGTGCAATACTTGGTCATCGACATATAGTTATCGCCGCTCCACTTGTAGGTGTACCAGTTGTAGCCGGTCTTGCCATCCTTCCAGAAAAGCGGATCCAGGCTGGTGTAATACGGCTCCGTCTCCCCCCAGGCATAGTAATCTCCGTAGTCCCATTCATTGGGGCAAAGGCCGCTTGCCGACAGGTTGGATTTGGCCCAGTACAAGGTGTAGCTGGTTCCATCCCCCCTGGTTAACACAAGGCCCAGGTCCACGCCTTTCGCGGGATCTTTGGACACGAGAGGAGAAACACCGGGATTACAGGCCGCGACGGCAAACAGGAGCGAAAGGGCAAAAATGACTCTATTCATTTTCTAAATGGGTATTCTTCTTACATTTTCGGCCACTTCTTCCAGCAGCCATTTGGGGGTGGAGGTGGCGCCGCAGACGCCCACGCGCTGGCCGTCCGAAAACCAGGACGCCTGCAGGTCCGCCGCCCCGCCGATCACATAAGTGCGGGGGTTCACCTGCCGGCAAAGGTCGCTCAGGACTTTTCCGTTGGAGGAAGAAGCGCCGGAGACAAAAAGGACGACGTCGTGCAAGGCGGCGAAGGAGGCCAGGGCCTTGTGGCGCGAGGCCACCTGGGCGCAGATGGTGTCGTGGACGGTAAGGGCAGCCCAGCGTTCCCGCAGCATCCGGCAGATGGCCGCGTACTCCGAGGGACTCTTGGTGGTCTGGGAGAAAATCTCCACGGGCCCGTCCAGGGACAGTCTTCCGTCCGAGAGGGCCGATTGCAGCATCGCGGCATCCTCCACCACCAGGGCGTCTCCCCCCACCTGGCCGAGAAGCCCCAGGACTTCGGCGTGCCCCACGCGGCCGAAGATGACGATCTGCCCGGAAAGGCCGCCGGAATGCAGCCGGGCATAGGCCTCGCGGATGCGGCGCTGGAGCTGCAGCACCACGGGACAGGAGCAGTCGATGAGCGTAAGCCGCCGGCGGGCTGCTTCCTCATAGGTGGCGGGCGGTTCCCCGTGGGCGCGGATAAGGACGGTCTCCCCTTCCGGAACTTCGGAGAGGCAGCCAACCGTCACCAGCCCGAGTTCCCTCAGGCGGGAAAGCTCCTCTTCATTGTGGACGATGGCCCCGAGCGAGTAGAACTTCCCGCTGCGGGAGAGTTCTTCCTCCGCGCGCGAAATGGCACGGATGACTCCTCCGCAGAAGCCCGAACCCGGGTCGATTTCCACCTTTAACATTTCAGTCCGGGGCTTTCCAGCAGGCCGAATTTTCCCTGCAGCAGACCCAACATCCACACCACTTCCTCGTGGAGGGTCATATGGGTGTTGTCCAGGACATAGGCATCCGCGGCCTGCCTCAGAGGCGAAGTCTCCCGGTGCGAATCCCTGTAGTCGCGGTCCTTCAGATTGGCGGCGACTTCCTCCAGGGTGGTCTTCTCGCCCTTGAGGACCAGTTCGTCGTAGCGGCGCTGCGCACGTACGGCTTCATCGGCCGTCATGAAAATCTTGAGCTCCGCATTCGGGAACACGGTGGTGCCTATGTCGCGACCGTCCATGATGACGCGGCCGCCTTCCGAGAACTTGTGGAGTTTCTCGTCCACCCAGGCACGCACCTGCGGGATGGCGCTCACGGGAGAAACATACTGGGAAACCTCCCAGCCGCGGATTTCGCTCTCTATGCAGCGCTCTCCGAGGAAGAGCTTCGTGGCGCCTTCCACATTCCGGAAATGCAGGTCCAGCGGGGCCATCACGGGCAGCAGCGCATCCTCGTCAATGGAGCCCCCGGCGATGGCACCGGCCTCCAGGCCGGCGAGGGTGACGCCGCGGTACATCGCACCGCTGTCCAGGTAAAGGAAACTGAATTCAGAGGCCACCAGTTTGGCGAAAGTGCTCTTGCCGGTGGAGGAAAAGCCGTCGACGGCGATGATAATATCCGGAATAGTCATAGAAAGGTTCCGTTAAACACACAAATATAGATTATTTTTACGATATTTGCATAATAAAGTTACCGCTTATGAAAGTCCTCATCGTAGATGACGAGCGTGCCATCCGCTACTCCCTGAAGGAAATCCTGGAAATGGAAAACTACCAGGTAGAGATGGCCGAAAACGGCCTGGAAGGCCTTGAAAAAGCCCGTAAGGAAAAGTACGACGCCATCCTTTGCGATATCAAGATGCCGGAAATGGACGGCATCGAACTCCTGGGAAAACTGGTGGAAGAAGGCATCGAGTCGCCGGTGGTGATGATCTCCGGCCACGCGGATATCTCCACCGCCGTGGACTGCATCAAGAAGGGCGCCTTCGACTTCATCGAGAAGCCGCTGGACCTGAACCGCATCCTCATCACCCTGAAGAACGCCACGGATAAGGCCAACCTGGTCAAAGAGACCAAAATCCTCAAAAAGAAGATCTACGGACGCGAAATGGTGGGCGCATCGGCCCCCATCGAACACCTCCGGGAGATGATCGGGAAGGTAGCCCCCACCCAGGCGGGCGTCCTGATCACCGGCCCCAACGGCTCCGGCAAGGAACTCGTCGCCCAGAGCATCTACCAGCTCAGCGAGCGCTCGATGATGCCGTTCGTGGAGGTGAACTGCGCCGCCATTCCGTCGGAGCTCATCGACAGCGAACTCTTCGGGCACAAGAAGGGCTCGTTCACATCGGCCATCAAGGACCACAAGGGAAAATTCGAGCAGGCCGACGGCGGCACCATCTTCCTGGACGAGATCGGGGATATGTCGCTGGCCGCCCAGGCCAAGGTGCTGCGCGTGCTGCAGGAGAAAAAGCTCATCCCCGTGGGCGGGGACAAGGAAATAACGGTGGACGTCCGCGTGATTGCCGCCACCAACAAAAACCTGCAGGAGGAGATCGCCAAGGGCAATTTCCGTGAGGACCTCTACCATCGGCTCAGCGTCATTATCCTGAGCGTTCCGTCCCTGGACGAGCGCAAGGAGGACATTCCCCTGCTGGTGGAGCATTTCTCCGAACAGATCTGCGGTGAGGCCGGGAAACCCGTGCGGGAGTTCGCTCCGGAAGCGATGACTCTGCTTCAGGAACGCGCCTGGCCGGGCAACATCCGCCAGCTGCGAAACGTCGTGGAGCGCCTCCTCATCCTGGGCGGCAATCCTGTATCGGCCCAGGACGTGAAAGACTACGCCATCTAAGGGATGAAGGTGCGGAAGGTCATACGGATCGTTTTGCTGAGCCTCGTGGGGCTCATCGCCGCCCTGTTGGTGGCCGTGCAGATCATCCTCAGACCCGCCACCCTCACCCGCATCGTCAACAACCTGGCGGCCGATTACGTGGAAGGAGATGTGAGCTTCCGGGAAGTGCGGGCGCACGTCATCAAGAGCTTTCCCTTCCTGAACGTGGACGCCAGCGACTTCACCGTCACCTATCCCCACGAACGCTACGCCCGCTTCGACAGCGTCTATACGGACGGCGGCAGGCGCTTCAGCCTCCTCAAGGCCGGATACAGCCGGGATAGTTCCGGGGTGGACACCCTGGCCTCGTTCCGGAGGCTGAGCGTCTCGCTGAACTATATGGCCTTCCTCAACGGGAAGCGCATCCACGTGCACAAGGTGGAGCTGGAACGGCCGCGCATCTTCGCGCACTACTATGACTCCACGGCCGCCAACTGGGACATCCTTCCCCTCGGGGAGAAGGACACCACCGAGAAGGAAAGCAAGCCGCTGCCGCCCATCGTCATCGACAAAGTGGGCCTTACGGACCGGCCGATGATCGTTTTCACGCATCCGGTGGATACCCTCCACGGAATGTTCACGATGCGGCGGATGAACCTGGACGGCAAACTGGAACTCGCGCAGCTCTATCAGTCCCGCGTACAGCTGGGGATCGACTCGCTCTTCGTTTCCGGCCGTCTTCCCGCCGATACGGTGGCCCTGGCCCTCCAGCGGCTCCGCGCCGGGGTGGAAGAACGTCACTTCACGCTGGACGCCGACGCCCGCGCAAGCCTCCGCACCGGCTCCTTCGGCCGCATCCGCGTGCCCATCCATTTCGATGCGGACGCCAGGCTCCCCGAACGGGAGGAAGGCGAGCTGGAGGCCATCGTGAACAGCCTGCACGTGAGCGTCTCATCCCTCGCCCTGGAGGGCCGGGGCACTGTTTTCAAGCACAAGGACGGCATCCTGGACCTGGACGTTACCGCCGCCATCAAGGACTGTCCCGTGGGCGAATTAATCCGGGAATTCGAACCCAACTTCCCGGTCCTGAAGAAAGTATCCACCAACGCCATCCTGAGCCTGAACGCAGCGGCTAAAGGCAGCTACGGCGGCGGACACACGCCCGCCATCGACGCACGGGTACAGATTCCGCCGGCCTATCTGGATTACGAGGGCCTGGGCCGCCGCGGCCGGCTGGGGCTGGACGCCACGGTCACGACGGATGACCTGAAGGACGTGAACGGTTCCCTGAACAAACTCTTCGTGGACATCGTGGGCGCGCAGCTCAACGCCACGGGAGACGTAAAAGACATTCTGGGCGAAGACCCGGCCATCACCCTGGACGGCACCTTAAGGGCCCGCGTGGACTCGCTCACCCGCGCTTTCACGGCCGATATGGGCATCCGCGGCACCGGCCGGCTGGACGCCCGCCTGAGCGGGAAGGCCCGGCTCTCGCAGCTGAATCTGGCCCGCATCGGCAATGCTATTCTCAGCTGTGACATCACGGGAAGCGAACTCAACATCCTCAAGGACAGCCTGAACGCAAACATCCCGCACCTGGCGCTGAACCTCTGCACCAAGGGCAACAAGATTGACAAAAACATTCGCGAAGGGGCCCGCGTACTGGCCCTGAAGGCCGATATAGACAGCCTGGACGTCTCCTATGGGCAAATGTACGCCAAAGGCAAGGGCGTGCAGCTACTGGCCCAGAATTCGGCCGAAATCCTCAAGGGCAGCAAGGATATGACTCCGCTGATGGGCATCCTCAAGGTGGGGAGCCTGCGCCTGCGCGACAGCGACGGTATGGCCGTTTCCCTGCGGGAGAACACGGAGACCATCCGAATCGAGCCGGCCACCAAGGCCCGGCCCACGCCCCGCTTCACCGTCCGTTCCAAGAGCCGCGCCATCCGCGCCCGCCTGGACGACAACCTGGTGGGAATCCGGGACCTGAAGCTGTCCGCATCGGCCACCAAACACGTCCGCCGAGCCCGGAACAACGAGCGCCGGAACCACCTGCTGGACTCCTTGCAGCGCGTGTATCCCGGCGTCCCGCGCGACTCCCTCTTCCGCCACGCACGGATGAGGCGGGAGGCCGCCGCGAGCCGCGACGCCTTTGCCCAGTCCGACATCAAGATCAGCCTCTCCGAGTCCCTGAAGAAGTATTTCCGCGAATGGGACGTGGACGGCAGCATCGGCCTTGGAAGCGGCCGTCTCCGCACCCCGGCCTTCCCGCTGGCAACGTCCGTATCGGCCGTCGAGGGAACCTTCGACAACGACACGCTGGACCTGAAGAACATTACGCTCAAGGCGGGCGTCTCCGACCTTTCCGCCAAGGCCAAACTCACCGGACTTCGCTGGGCGGTGATGGGCTC
>JAEEGG010004172.1_pt1 | contig 35200 bp, 25 predicted proteins | sample 9134161 | NCBI WGS metagenome assembly JAEEGG01 (sample SAMN16246543, study PRJNA631951) | gut metagenome | biome: gut microbiome; feature: rumen; material: CR-attached | host: Bos | place: Iran: Karaj | collected 2018-10
AGTCATAGCATGCCACCAGAATCAGTAAAACGTAGAGGAAGGATTGCCTTGCAGGAAGGGAATCCGGATAGTTCATGCCATGCCAGATAAAATCCAGCATGTTTGTTGCAAAGCTCAGCAAAAAGATCCCGGCCATGGCCAAGAATCCAAATCTTCTTTTGGCGGAAATCTTTTCGTTCATCGCATAGAGCGGCACCATGAGAAAGACAAGGGAACCACAGTAAATATTGGGCCAGTGCTCCAGTGCGCGTTCCGTGGTGATTGCCATGCAATGTCTTGCCAGCACGTCCAGCACGGTAAAATAGGACTTCCACTCCTTCGGGAAATCCATGTCTCCAAAGTCCGTCTCCATCAGCGCAAAAACCTCGGGAATCAGAAAAACGGCGGCAAGTCCGCCCGCGAGAAGGGACCCTGCGGCAAATTTCCAAACCATCGAAAAGCTGTGCTTTTCCATCACAAAAAGGTAAATAAAATAGATGACCAAGAACATGCAAATCATGATGGAAATGTAGAAATTAGAGAAAATACTAAGCCCGAGCGCCAGCACGTAAAGCCCCATCTTCCCCTGATGAACCAAGCGTTCCAGGCCCATTAAAATCAGGGGAAACAGCACGACGCAGTCCATCCACATAACATTCCAGTTATAGGCCGCAACGAAGCCGCTCATGGCATAGAAGGTCGAGCAAAACAGCGCTGCCACGCTGGAAAACTGCTGACGGCCATCACGCGATTTTAGGTACAGGTAAGCGCAAAGTCCCGCCAGGCCGATTTTCACGACGACGGCATAGCTCATAAACTCGATCAGATACTTTTGGGGGAACAAAAAGGCAAGCCAATTGAAAGGGCTTGCGGTATAATAAATAAACAGGGCGCGGAAGTTTGAGCCCATGCCGACGTTCCAGGAATAGTCAATGCCCTCTCCCGCCTTGATTTTATCCATAAATTCCTGAAAGAATGGCACGTATTGATGATACATGTCTGAAAACATGAAGCTTCGTTTTCCAAACGGGAAAATCCCGTTCCCGATAAAAATCGCCATCATCAGTACAAAGGGAGCGAAAAAAGCGAAAATCCACGCCATGCGTGTGATGTCCCATTTCTTTTCTCGCGTCATTGTCTTGTCCATCTCAAATTACTCCTTACTCTTTCGACCCACTTCTATTTTTTTCATTCTTTGGTCGATTTCCTTGAGGGCCTTGCGCCCTGCGGTCTCAAAGAGGCCCTTTAGCATTTCCGACATGCCCTTTTTTGTATCCTCGTCCAGCTCCTTGATGGCCGAGATCATGCCCAAAACGCTTTTTTTCTTATCTTCTTCCATCTGGATCAGGTCCTCTGCCTGAGAGCCCTCCAGGACGGAAAACAGGACGTCAATAAACATCCGAATTTGTTCTTCACTCAGGGAGTAAATCCAGTCATTGACGGCCGTATCCATAAACATCTGACCATGCCGTATTTCCTTTGCCGTGGCAAACTGATTTTCCTTTACGATCCAGGAATAGGGATCATGCTGAAAAAGGCCCAGGTTCTTGCTCTCAATGACGCGGTAGGAGGCTTCCCTTTCAAACAGCATGCCTACGAACGAAGAACGCGGAAGGAGCTTTACGATCCTGTCCTCAATCCCATCGTAGTCACTCTCCTTTTGAACCTCCGGTCGGAAGCCCGGACCATCCATATTATAAATCGTCCTGATGCGCCGTTGCAACATCTTCGTGCTGTTCATTCCCGCAAAAATGGCGAGGTTACCGCCCTTGGAATGTCCTCCCATCATAAAAGCGCCCGGGAAGCGCCGTGTTACATCGCTGACATACTTCCGCGCACAATGCTGCGCCGGAATCGGGCGCAAAAATGCCATGTTACAGTCTTCCTTCCAGGCCACCAGACTCTCATCCGTTCCTCGGAAAGCCAGGAATGGCATTTCCTGCTCCAAGAACAGGGTGATGGCGGAAAACTGCGTCTCCCAGCTTTTTTCGATCAGGTTGACATAGTAGTTCAGCCCCATGCCGCCAAACCGCACGCTCGTCACCATGCCCTCAAACAGTTCCCTGTTTACCTTCTCATATCGTTCGTCAGAAAACAGCTTTTCCTTCTCCGGGTAACCCGCAAGCTCCCGTAACACAACAGCTGGCGCGGATTCATCCACGCCAGGCACCAGTCCATCAAATTTCAAATAAGAAAACTGGCAGAGGATCAGGGCATCCACCTCATTAAACGGAAGCTCCTGAAAGGATTTGTCCCCCTGCTTTTTCAGATAAGTCAAGATCGTACCAGTCACGTCTTATCACGTTCTCCAATTCCGTATTTCCTACGCTTAACGCTCCTCCATGGGAACGTATTCTCTCTCCTTCATCACGCTCAGGTAGGCCGGGCGGATGATTTTATCCATGTTGATGAGCTCCTCGATTCTGTGTGCGCTCCAGCCGACAATTCTGGCAATGGCAAAGATCGGGGTATACATCTCCAGAGGGATCTCAAGCATACTGTAAACAAATCCGCTGTAAAAGTCAACGTTTGCGCTGACGCCTTTATAAATTCTGGCCTTCTGGGCAATCACCTCGGGAGCCAGACGCTCAATCATGGAATAGAGGGCAAAGTCCTTCTCCCTGCCCTTCGCCTCCGCCAGCTGCTCCACAAAGCCCTTAAATACCTTCGCGCGCGGATCAGACAGGGAGTACACTGCATGCCCCATGCCATAGATCAGGCCCTTCTTGTCGAAGGCCTCCTTGTTCAGGATTTTCCGCAGGTACTCGCGTACCTCATCCTCGTTCGTCCAGTCAGAGACGTGCTTTTCAATGTCGCGCATCATCTCCACGACCTTAATGTTAGCGCCGCCATGCTTCGGTCCCTTTAAGGAGGACAGCGCGGCTGCCACGACGGAATAGGTATCGGATCCCGAGGAGGTTACGACACGCGTCGTAAAGGTCGAGTTGTTGCCGCCGCCATGCTCCATGTGAAGCACGAGCGCGATGTCCAGAACCGTTGCCTCAAGCTTTGTATACTTCTTGTCCGGACGAAGCATCATCAGCAGATTCTCTGCCGTGGAAAGCTTCTTCTGCGGACGATGTATGTACATGCTGTCGTCATTGGAATAATGATTATAGGCATGATAGCCATAAACGGCAAGCATGGGGAAAATACTGATGAGCTCAAGGCTCTGGCGAAGCACGTTCTCCACGCTGTTGTCACTGCAATTCTTATCATAGGAGGCCAGCGTCAGGACGCTCCTCGTCAGGGAATTCATGATGTCCCCGGAGGGCGCCTTCATAATGACGTCTCTCGTAAAGTTTCTCGGCAAGGTTCTTCCTGCTGCAAGGACGTCGCAGAATTCTGCAAGCTCCTCCTCGTTCGGCAGCCTTCCCAGCAAAAGTAAATAAGCGATTTCTTCAAAGCCGTACCGCTTACCCTTAAAGCCATTCACCAGCTCAATGCAATCGTATCCACGATACCAAAGCTTTCCGTCGCAGGGCGTTTTCACGCCGTCAATCATCTGAAAGGCTTCAATTCGGGAAATGTTGGTCAGTCCAGACAGGACACCGTTTCCATTCTTATCACGAAGGCCTCTCTTGACACCATACTCATCAAAGAGCGCAATGTCAATGTCATCCTCCTGATAGCAGATCTTGGAATACTCCGATAAATACTCTTCGTTTTTCTTCATGGGCATCGTCCCCCTCTTTCTTTTAGCATGCCTTCTTTTTCTCTTACCCTTCTAGAGTACCTTGCAAACGGCGTCCGTGTCAATGAAATTTCTATTAAAAATTTCGAAAGACTCCCTGAGCGTTTCGCCCGGGAGTCTTTCGAAGTTTCTAAATTTATGATTCCTTTGTGCTTTGAATGATCTTTTTGATAAAGCCTTCGATGTAGTTGCAATATTCTTTATCCTTTGCCACGTTCATGAAGTCGTTTCCTTGGATAACGTAATGATCTGAGGAATCTCTGATCCAAAACTCTGCATTGCTGGAGAGCTTTTGCAGGATGTAGGTATTCTCGATGGAAATCTCCTCATCACGTAAGGCGGAAATCACTAAAATCGGCTTCTTTCCTGCCTTTTGGATGGATTCCACGGGCGTCAGGTGATCCGCCTTTTCTTTTCCGTAAATCCATCGCAGTGACTGATGGGTGAAAGGGCGCTGCGCCGCGCGCAGGAAGGAAGGAATGTGGTATTCCTTTAGGATCAAATCCAGCTGGTCATCCGGAGAGGCAAACGGTGACATGGCAATGCATCCGCTGACCTCAGGGATCTCGGCCACGGCGTTGATGGCAATCGTCCCGCCCAGGGAAACGCCATGTACGACAATGGGAAGGCCCTTATACTGTTCTACGCCCTGGATGTATTTCACCAGCGCCCTGACGTCCTCAACCTCCGTATATCCCAGGCCAAGCTTTCTGCCGCTGCTCTCACCGTGTGCACGTACCTCCAAAAGGAAGCTTGCATAATTCAAATCCTTCATCACGGCCGCATGTCCGTAAAAATACGTGACGGACGGCTCCTTCATGGCAGCCAGATAGATCACGACACATTTTGGATTCGTCGCTTCAACCTCAGAGCACCAAAGCGACTCGCCATCCTCCGTCTGGATCGTATGCTGAATGCTGGTCAATTTGAAATCGCCGGCCGTATATACGGCCTGCAGGGGATGCAGGTCCACGTCTCTGACCTTCAGATATTTTACGTGACGATACACGTAAATCATCGTCAGAAACGTAGGAATCATAAGAATAAACAGAAGAATCAGGATCCAAAGGATAATCCTCTTTTTTCTCCAACTATAATCCGTGATAACACCTTTTTTCAAGTATCCTTACCTCCTAATGTATCGGGCACAATTTATGCGCCCTCACACATCAACGTACGCTTTCGCTCAATCATTTCGTCGATCTTTTCCAGATACAGGGAAACATCCTTGATGCTGTCGCTCCGTTCAATCCTGCCGTCCGGCCACACTCTCTTGCTGATGCAGCCCGCTCCAAGAGCAATGATGGTCTGCACCTCTTCCATGATTAAAATATTATAGAGTCCGTATTTTCCGGGACGCGCATAACCGACGTTCTCAAAATTTCCGGACATGTTCTTCTGTCTGTAGAGATAATAGGGCTTCATGCCCAGCCGCTTTGCACCTTCCGATGCGATCTGCATGGTCTCGTCCGTATTGCTCAGGGTCTGGATCCCATGCTCCTGAATCCAGTTCGCGAGCTTCGAAGCCCGCTTGATTGCCAGGGAATGCACCGTAAGGCTGTCAGGATTTAGCTCTACGACGGCATCAATCGTATGCTGCACGTCCTCTGCCGTCTCACCGGGAAGACCCAGGATCAGGTCCATGTTGATGTTGTCAAACCCTTCCTCACGGGCCGTCTGGTAAGCCTCAAGCACCTGTGCGACGCTTGCCTTCCTGCCGATGATGTCCAGGGTTTCCTGCTTCATGGTCTGCGGATTCACGGAAATACGGCTTACGCCGTATTTTTTCAGCACCTTCAGCTTATCCCGCGTGATGCTGTCCGCACGTCCGGCTTCGACCGTAAACTCCTTGACCTGCGAAAAGTCAAAATATTTCTTCAAATGGAACAGGAGCTTTTCTAACTGCTCCGGCTCCAAGGTCGTCGGCGTACCGCCGCCAATATAAATCGTATCCAAAATTTTGTCCTGATACGTCTTTGATACAAACTCCATCTCCCGGATCAGGCAATCCAGATAGGCATCCACCTTTTTCCGATACGCAGCGATGGGAAAGGAGGTAAAGGAACAGTACAGACAAGTCGTGGGACAGAACGGAATCCCAACATACAGGCTGTATCCGCCCTGATAATGAATCTGCGACAAAAGCTCCCTCTCGCGCTGCGCCACGTCAATGCTAAGCAACGCTTTTTCTTCGCTTACAAAATACTTTTTTTGAAGATATTCGTGAATTTCCTCCGGAGTCTTTCCTTCCTCCAACAGTCCGTAGGCTATCTTTGTCGGCCTGATTCCCGTCAGATTTCCCCAGGGAAGACTTTTTCCTGCATGATGCTCTAAGGTCTTATATAAAAAGGTTTTGAAGCCTGCCTTATATTGGTCATAGCCATCCGTAAGCGTCCCTGCAAGGCTCTGCCACTCATACTCCGCTTCAAAGCTCTCCGGAGTACTGCCCTCGACCTTCATGGTCATTACGGCACCTGTCTGCGATAGCTCGATCAATATTTCTTCCAGGCTGACCTCTTTGCCAAGCGCCTTGACCTCTTCAAATTCCTCCTGCAGGCTTACGCTCTCCGGCGTCAGCACCTTGACCTGTCTGTCGGGATAAAACGCCTTGACAATGGAATTGACGTCATATTCAAAGCTGGGATGATTGATGTTTACAAACAAATATTTCTTATACACAGAATGGATTGTTCTCCTTTTCATATCCGATGGTGGTCGTACCGCCATGTCCCGGATAAACCTTGACGTCCTCGGGCAGACAGAACAGCTTTTCGCGAATGGAACGCACGAGACTGCTCATGCTTCCCGTCGGGAAATCCGTGCGTCCGACGCTCTCCTGAAACAGCGTGTCCCCGCTAATCAGGAATCCTGCCTCCTTGACATAAAAGCAACAGCTTCCGCCCGTATGCCCCGGAGTGGCAATTACCTGAAAGGTAATGCCGGCAATGGTCAGCTCCTGACCGTCCATTACATACTCGTCTGCCTCCGCCGTGCAGGCTCGTCCCGCCATTTCAGAGACGTTCATCTCGGCATTCCCAAGGAGCTCTCTCTCCTCACGTAACGCGTAGACCTTGATGGGCTCCAGGCCCTTCTCCGTCCGCTCCCTGTTGACTGCTCCCTTCAGGGCTGCAAGTCCCCAGATATGATCAAAATGTCCGTGGGTCAACAAAATGCCCTCCACCTTCAGGTCATTTTTGAAAAGGCTGGCGTAGATGGTCGTTCCCTGATCCGCGGGGTCTACCACAATTGCCTTATTTTCGCCTTCCCGATAGATAAAATAGGTATTTGTGGAGCAGCTTCCCAGCACCATCCTACCGATCTTAATTTCACCCATATTGCTTTCCTCAACCTATACTTCGTTCAATGTCGATGACGCTTTCGATTCCATGAAGTCTTTCCATAATGTTATTCAGAGCATCGCGGCCACTGACCTCAAAGCCGAGCTGCATGGTAACCATGCCCTGCTTATTGGTTCTCGTGTTCAGCGACATAATGCTAATGTTCTTCTCCGTAAACACCTTGGAAATGTCTGACAAAAGTCCGCTTCTGTCTCTCGCAAACAGTTTGATTTCGCAGACATAGGAACCGTCCTGCTGCTCGTCCGTGCTGTCCCAATCTGCCTCCATGAGTCGAATCCGCTCGTCCTCGGGGAGATTTAAGATGTTAACGCAGTCGGTTCGGTGAATGCTGATGCCTCTTCCCCTTGTGACAAAACCGACAATTTCATCGCCAGGCACAGGGGAACAGCACTTGGAGAAACGAACGGAAAGATCCGCAATTCCCTTTACCAAGATGCCACCCTTAGAACGCATGCGTACGTGTGCGCCAGCGTTTTGGCCGTTCTCTGAGATGGCGGCAAGGACCTCTTCGTTGGTCAGTTCCTTCTTGTGATCCCTGTCATAGTATTCCTGAAGTCTGCCAATGATCTGGCCTTCCTTCAGAGCGCCATGGCCTACTGCCGCAAGCACGCTGTCCCAGTCGCGGAAGCCATACTTATGCATGATGGCATCCATGTATTCCGTGGACATCAGGCTGGCCATGTTAATATTCTTCGTCTTACAATAAGCACTTAATAATTCCTTGCCCTTAGAGACGTTTTCTTCCTTGCCCTGACTCTTGAACCATTGGTTGATCTTATTCTTTGCCTGGGTACTCTTCACGACGTTGAGCCAGTCGCGGCTGGGTCCCTTCGAGTTGCCAGAGGTAATGATTTCAACACGGTCACCGTTCTTAATCTGATAATCAATGGTGACAAGCTTTCCGTTGACCCTCGCTCCCACCATCTTATTTCCCACGGCGGAATGAATGCAGTAGGCAAAATCAATGGGAGTCGAGCCTGCGGGCAGATTCTTGACCTCACCCGTCGGCGTAAAGCAATAGACCTGATCGGAAAACAAATCCAGATCATTTTTCAGAAGGTTCATAAACTCCCGGTTGTCAGACATGTCTTGCTGCCATTCCAGAATCTGACGCAGCCAGACAAGCTTTTCTTCTTCCTGGGTTTCTACCTTCTTGCCATCTGAGGCTTCCTTGTATTTCCAATGCGCCGCGATACCATATTCCGCCGCCTTGTGCATTTCGAAGGTACGGATCTGGATTTCAAACGGCTGACCGCTCGTACCAATCAGGGTCGTATGAAGGGATTGGTACATGTTTGCTTTCGGGATTGCAATGTAATCCTTAAATCTTCCCGGCACGGGCTTGTAATGGGCATGGATCTCTCCGAGCGCCGCATAACAATCCTTCACCGTGTCGACGATAATACGAACGGCAAACAGGTCATAAATCTGATCCAGGGTCTTGTTCTGGTTCTTCATCTTCTTATAGATGCTAAAGAAGTGCTTCACGCGGCCGTCAACCTTCGCCTTGATGCCGGCTGCATCAATGATGGTGCGAACCTCGTCTACGATTCCCTGAATGTACTGCTCCCGAACGCTTCTCTTCATGGCAATCTGATTCACCAAATCACGATAAGCCTCGGGCTCCAGATATTTTAAGGACAGATCGTCCAATTCAATCTTAATCTTGCTGATACCCAGTCTCTGGGCAATGGGGCTATAGATCTCCAACGTTTCCCGCGCGATGCGCTGCTGGCTCTCCGGCTTCTGATGCTGCAGGGTACGCATGTTGTGGAGACGGTCTGCAAGCTTAATCAGGATGACGCGGATGTCCTTTGCCATCGCAAGGAACATCTTTCTCAGGTTCTCCGCCTGCATTTCCAGCTTTGCCTCCGACTGATCCACGTCGGAGCTCAGCGGGATTTTTTCGAGCTTGGTAACGCCGTCTACCAAAAGGGCCACGTCCGCGCCGAACTGTTGCTCAAGGTCAGCCTGCGTCATCTGCGTGTCCTCAACGACGTCATGCAAAATGCCCGCAATAATGGTCTCCTTGTCCATCTCCAGCTCTGCCAGAATGATGGCAACGTTCAGGGGATGAATGATATAAGGTTCGCCAGACTTTCTCGTCTGTCCCTCATGCGCTTTCTTTGCCGTTTCGTATGCCTTTGCGATGGCGGTAACGTCGTCACTGGGATGGTATGTTTTGACACGCGAAATAAGCTCCTGATAAAGCTGCTCGGGAGTTTCAAATTCCTGTGGCTTCGCCAACGGACCATCATTATATTTGATGTCGTTTTTCTCTTCCGTCATACGCATTCGCCCCTAACTCTTGGTAACAGAATCTCATTTTGGCAAGACCGTTGTTCCGTCTCACCTCATGTAGCCAGAATTACTTTCCAGGATACGTAATCACTGCATCCAAACGATAATTTGCAATCTTTGCTCTTCCATTCAAGCCGGCCAGCTCGATCAGAACCACAACGCCTGCAACGACACCGCCAAGCCTTTCCACCAGCTTGATGATGGCTTCCGTCGTTCCGCCAGTGGCAATCAGGTCATCCACGATCAGAACCCTCTGACCAGGTAAAATGCCATCCTTATGCACCTCCAGCGTAGCCTGACCATATTCAAGGTCATAGTCGATGCTGACGGTCTCGCAGGGAAGCTTTCCCTTCTTACGAATGGGAACAAAGGGCTTGTGAAGCTTATAGGCGATGGGGGTACCAAAAATAAAACCTCTGGATTCCGAACCAACCACCACGTCAAAATCCAAATCCTTTACCAAATCCGCCATGGAATCAATGGCAAGCTGAAATCCATCTGCATCCTGCAGTACGGTAGTAATGTCGCGGAAAATAATGCCTTCCTTCGGAAAATTCGGTATGGATCTGATGTAGGAATCGATGTCTCTCATGATTTTTCCCCCTTTGTGCATTAACTTTTAACAAGAACGAGCCTCCCCCCTAAGGGAAAAGCTCTATTCCTCATGCTTTGCTTATTTCATTGCCGGCAATTCGGACGCCAAAGTCTCTTAAACTGCCTTCTTACCACAACACTTCTTATACTTCTTGCCAGATCCGCAAGGGCAGGGATCGTTCGGATAAATCTTTGCGCCCTTGATAACGGTCGTGGAGGATTTCTGCTCCTTGTAGAGACGCTTTCTGGTCTCGTCGTCAAAGATGTCCTTCCATGCCTCCAGGTTGTACAGCCAATCTGCGTCTGCGGCTACCATGTTCTTGTAAAGAAGCTCCTTGTCAAAGCCAAGGTTTACCTCGGTATCCTCTTCCATTTCTTCGATGGGGTTCTGCGAGATCAGGCTGTCATTGATGCCATCCAGAAAACCGGTCATGGTCATAATGTCAACCTGAAAGCGCTCAGCGAGCTCCTTGACGGTACCCTTTACCACTTCATCAGGATTCTTTAAAAGCTCTGCATAGATCGCCTGCTCACGCTTGAAATAAACGCCCCACAGTCTCTGAAGCTCGTCCTTACCAAGCTTCTCGTTATAAGCCACGCTGCGCCATTTTTCTAAAAGTGCCATAATTTTCTACCATCCTTACTCTATTACAGGTCATTTGCCTGCTTGATTCCTGTTAACTTATAATAGTATATAACAAAAACTCCCCTAAATCAATAAAAACTTATTGATCCCCTTGCAGTTCCGTGTATTTTTAGTATACAATAGAATATATTTTAGAGAAGGTGAATACCAATGATGACAAAACGTCATAAAAATACGATGCCAAACCCGCATAGTTCCTTGCCCAAAGGACTGGCGTTCCGGAAGGTGCGCGGCATTCTCGCGGGATGTGTCTTGATCGCAGGATGTAGCCTTTTGGCAGGATGCGGCAAAAACCTTCCGGCGGATGCAGGCATTTTAGATGCGATCCCCATCGAGTCCTCCATGAACGCTTACGACCCGAATGGCACGGACAATCCAGAAAAAAACGCAGATTTCTCAGGAACGGCTACCGAGTCCTCCTTGGATCAAGCGTCTGAAATGCCTTCGGATGCCAACACGCAAACTCTCAAGGAGCCCGCATTGCCTAGCCTGGAAAAATTTTTGAGAATTGCCCTCTTGCCCGTAGGAGAAACCGCCTATATCTGGGGCGGCGGCTGGAATGAAGAGGATACTGCTGCCGGAATAGAGGCCCGCAGCATTGGCGTCAGTCCGAACTGGAAAGCGTTTGCGGACGGCATAACCTCCGATTATGATACGAAAAAGACCCGCTATCAGATTCATGACGGACTGGACTGTTCCGGCTACGTCGGCTGGGTCGCCTACAATACCTTTGAAACTGAGGATGGCAAGGAAGGCTATGTATATTCTTCCACAAAGACGGCAGAGACCTATGCCTCCTTTGGCTGGGGCGAGTATCTTCCCGCCAAATCCGTCAAGGATTGGAAGCCCGGGGACATTGCCAGCATGAACGGGCATGTCTGGATCAGCCTTGGCACCTGCGAGGACGGAAGCGTCCTTCTGGTTCATTCAAGCCCTCCCGGCGTTCGACTTTGCGGAACCGCTGCCTCCAAGGGCACCTCGGAGGCCGTAAGGCTTGCCACGGAATACATGAAAACCTATTATCCTGACTGGTATTCCCGATTCCCTGACTGTGAATCGAAGAAATCCTATCTGGATGGAACCTCGCAGATGCGTTGGAATGAGGCAACCTTCCCTGACTGTAAGGAATTACAGGCCATGTCACCGGCTGAGCTGCTAAAGTTCCTCTATTCTGAGAAAGACTGACAATATCATAGATGACGTCAAAAATACCAAAAACAAAGGAGACCCCGCCCATGACCACCACCAATTCCAATCATAAAGTAACCTCCTCTCCCAAGCATAACCAGGCCTCTTCCAATCCCTCCAGCGGGGAGAAAAAGGAAAATAAAATGACGGCGAAACGAATCGCCGCCATTCTTGGCATTTTTATTTTAGTTGCATTGTACGTCGTTACCCTGCTCGTTGCGATCTTTGATCGGAGCTCCTCCGGTCAATGGTTCATGATCTGCCTGATTGCCACCGTGACCGTACCGCTCCTGATCTGGATCTATACCTGGATGTACGGCGTACTCACCAACAAGCATACCTTTGCTTCCTTTGACCTTTTGGATTCGCATAAATCAGATTCTGAGGATGCTTCCAAATCTTCTCAGGAATAAATGCGTGAGGATTTTCAAGCATGTTAGGAGCGCTCTGCCAGCGAAAGCTCTGCCAGTTCTGTTTCAACCTGCTCCTTGGACCGGAACACAATCCCATGAATCCCTAACTTTCTTCCCGCTTCCACGTTCACGGGCAGGTCATCAATGAATACGCTCTCTTCCGGAAGAAGGGAATACCGCTCTAACAGCAAACGATAAATCGTCGGATCCGGCTTAATGACCTTTTCCTTCCAGGAAAGGATTCCGCCGTCCATCTCCTCACGGAATGCCAATCCAGCAATGCTTTCTCTCTCAATCTTTTCCGAAAAGTTCGAGAGATAATAAACAGAATAGCCCTTTGTCTTAAGCTCCTTCACCCAAGGGATTGCATAGTCCCGAATCCTTACGATGTCCGTCATGTCATCGAAGGCCTGATGGAGCTCTTTTTCTATCTCAGGATCGTTTTTGACAAATCCCGCCATGACCTCTTCGAAGCTCCAGGCACCGCGATCCAGCTCTGCCCATATGGGTGTCAGCACGCTTGCATTTGCAATGCGCTGAACCTCTTTCTCGGAAAAGCCCTTGTCTGCAAGAAACTCCGCCCAGCGAAAGTCCGTCAGGACATTTCCGATATCAAAGATCACGTTCTTTATCATGCGCTCCTGCCGTCCTTTCTCTCGTCTTGAAGCTTTGCATCCCGTAAAACCTTGCTTTATCCATCTTTCCTATTCGTAATCCATGACAACGAACAACAAATCAAAGTTTTCCCTTATTTCTTTAACGGGCTCTCGCGATAGATGATGTCCTGTCTTCTGGGACCGTTGCTGATCATGGTAATGGGATAACCGATCTGCTTCTCGATAAACTCAATGTAGTTACGGCAGTTCTCAGGAAGCTCCTCATACTTCGTAATTCCGCGAATGTCACACTTCCAGCCAGGCAGGGTCTTCAGTACGGGCTTCGCCTTCTCAAGGAGATGCGTAACGGGGAATTCCGTGGTCACCTGTCCATCAATGTCATAGCCTACGCACACGGGAATCTCATCGAGATATCCAAGCACGTCCAATACCGTAAATGCAACGTCCGTGGTTCCCTGCAGGCGACAGCCATACTTAGATGCCACACAGTCAAACCAACCCATTCTGCGAGGACGCCCCGTGGTGGCACCGTATTCACCGCCATCACCGCCGCGGCGACGAAGCTCATCTGCCTCATCTCCAAAAATCTCAGAAACGAAAGCACCGGCTCCCACTGCGGAGGAATATGCCTTACATACGGTAACTACCTGCTTGATCTCATAGGGCGGAATGCCTGCACCAATCGCACCATACGCTGCCAGCGTGGAGGAGGACGTTACCATGGGATAAATGCCATGATCCGGATCCTTCAGTGTTCCGAGCTGACCCTCCAACAGAATGGTCTTTCCATCCTTCAACGCCTGATTCAGGAAGGAGGAAACGTCGCATACGTACGGCTCGATCATCTGACGATACTCATGAAGGGTTTCCAGCAGCTCCTTAGGATCTATCTCGGGCTTATTGTAAAGATACTTCAGCGTCACGTTCTTTAACGCGCAAACATTCTTTACCTTCTCTTCCAATCCCTCTTCGTCAAACAGTTCATTTACCTGAAAGCCGATCTTTGCGTACTTGTCAGAATAAAAAGGTGCGATACCCGACTTCGTAGATCCAAAGGATCTTCCGCCAAGACGCTCCTCTTCATATTGGTCAAAAAGAATGTGATAAGGCATTACGATCTGGCAACGATCGGATACCAAAATCTTAGGCATGGGAACGTTTCTCTCAACGATGGATTGAATCTCCTTGAAAAGAACAGGAATATTGAGTGCCACGCCGTTACCGATCACGCTGGTCGTATGTCCATAAAATACGCCGGAAGGTAGGGTGTGCAATGCAAATTTGCCATAGCAGTTTACGATGGTGTGGCCTGCGTTTGCGCCGCCCTGAAAGCGCACGATTATGTCCGCCTTCTCCGCCATCATGTCCGTGATTTTTCCTTTTCCTTCGTCGCCCCAGTTTGCTCCAACTACTGCTTTAACCATTTAGGTCCTCCTTCTTTACTCGGCCGCGCTTTTCTTGATCCCGCAGCCGTCAACTCATGCATCTCTATACGCTATCTGTTGCGGGCCTGATCGACCGGATCACTCCCTGCCATCCCAGCAATAGGTACAAAGCTTACTCTCATCAATTCCGACGGACTTCACCATGTCATCCAATCTGTGGAAGTGAAGCGTCGTGAAATTCAGTTGCTTACCGATCCGCATTACCATGTCATTATATTCATTCGTATTGGGATCAACATACTTTTTCAAATCAATCTTGAGTCCTTCCTGCTCCATTTCCTTCAGTACTCTTCTGGAAATCAGGTCCATCTCAGAGGTGGATCTGGAGAAGTTTAGGTACTTACAGCCAAACAGCAGCGGAGGACAGGCCGGACGAATATGTACCTCCTTCGCACCACTCTGATACAAAAACTCCGTCGTCTCGCGAAGCTGCGTGCCTCTTACGATGGAATCATCAATGAGGAGCAGGCTCTTGCCCTGAATCAGGTCATGCACGGGAATCAGCTTCATCTTTGCGATCAGGTTTCTCTGCGTCTGAATCGTCGGCATAAAAGATCTCGGCCAGGTCGGCGTATACTTGATAAAGGGTCTGGAGAACGGAATTCCGGATTCATTCGCATAACCGATGGCATGAGCCGTTCCCGAATCAGGAACGCCTGCAACGATGTCCGGCTTAACGTTATCCCTTCCGGCGTCTCTTCTTGCCAGCGCTGCGCCGCAATTATAACGCATCTGCTCTACGCTAATTCCCTCATATGATGAGGACGGATATCCGTAATAAATCCAAAGGAAGGTACAAATCTTCATGTCCTTGCCGGGATTTACCAAAGTCTTTACGCCTTCCGGCGTTACCACCACAATCTCACCAGGTCCTAATTCCTTGCAATCCTCGTAGCCAAGGTTTAGGTAAGCAAAGCTTTCGAAGGAAACGCAATGCGCATCTGCCTTTTTTCCAATGACGACGGGCGTTCTTCCGAGGCGATCCCTCGCAGCATAGATGCCGATGGGCGTCAGGATCATGATGCTCATGGAGCCCTCGATGACCTCCTGTGCATAGCGGATGCCTTCCACAAGGTTATCCTTTTGGTTAATCAGTGCCGCAACGAGCTCCGTTGCATTGATTTCGCCGCTGCTCATCTCCATGAAATGAGAAAGGCCATTGTCAAAAATTTGCTTCGTCAGCTTTTCGGTGTTATTAATCTTACCGACGGTCGTAATTGCATAGGTCCCGTGGTGGGATCTCATGAGAAGGGGCTGTGGCTCATAATCAGAAATGCATCCGATTCCCAGATTGCCTTCCATGGAATTAACGTCATGGTCAAATTTTGTTCGAAAGGGAGCGTTTTCAATGTTGTGGATTGCGCGGTCAAAGCCCTTCTTCTTGCTATAGACTACCATGCCTGCGCGGCGCGTTCCCAAGTGGGAATGATAGTCCGTTCCAAAGAACAGGTCAAAGGTACAATCCTCTTTTGCAGCAACTCCAAAAAAACCACCCATAGTATGTCTCCTTGTATGAAAATATTAAACATTGATCTCGGCTTTGACACCAAGTAGATCTGCGTTAGCATCTAAGATGGGGCGGATGACGTTCGTAAGGAAGGCGTCAACCTGGATGACGCTGCGGCCAACGTAGCGGGCGGGATCCATGCACTTTTGGAGATCCTCAAGAGAAAGGCCAAAAGCGGGATCGGCAGCAATGAGTTCGAGAAGGTTGTTCTCCTTTCCCTCTACCTTGACGTTACGGCCGGCTTCCATGGAAAGCTCGCGAATGCGCTCATGGAGCTCCTGACGGTTGCCACCGTTCTTTACGGCATCCATCATGATGTTCTCGGTTGCCATGAAGGGAAGCTCGCTGCGAAGGCGCTTCTCAATGACCTTCGGGTATACCACAAGGCCGTCCACGACATTCAGGCAAAGATCCAAAATGCCGTCGATGGCAAGGAAGCCCTCAGGAATGGAAAGCCTCTTATTTGCCGAGTCGTCCAGGGTTCTCTCAAACCACTGGGTTGCGGAGGTAATGGCAGGGTTCAGGGCATCTACCATCACGTATCTTGACAGGGAAGCGATTCTCTCACTTCTCATGGGATTTCTCTTGTAAGCCATCGCGGAGGAACCGATCTGCGTCTTCTCGAAGGGCTCTTCCACTTCCTTTAGGTGCTGCAAAAGGCGAATGTCGTTGCTCATCTTGTGCGCGCTTGCTGCGATGCCTGCGAGCACGTTTGCCACCCTGGTGTCAACCTTTCTGGAATAGGTCTGACCGGATACGGGATAGCACTGGGTAAAGCCCATCTTTGCAGCGATCATGGGATCGATCTTATCGATGGTCTCCTGATCTCCGTTAAAGAGCTCCAGGAAGGAAGCCTGCGTACCCGTGGTTCCCTTGGAGCCGAGCAGCTTCATCGTGGAGAGTACGTGATCCAAATCCTCTAAGTCAAGGGAGAACTCCTGAAGCCAAAGGGTTGCACGCTTGCCAACGGTCGTGGGCTGTGCGGGCTGAAAATGCGTGAATGCCAGGGTCGGCTGTGCCTTGTACTTCTCAGCGAAGTCAGCCAGCTCCTTCATGACGTTGATCAGCTTCTTGCGAACAAGCTTCAAGGCCTCCGTCATCACGATAATGTCAGTATTATCTCCCACATAGCAGCTTGTTGCGCCAAGATGAATGATGCCTGCTGCCTTCGGGCACTGCTGTCCATAGGCATACACATGGCTCATGACGTCGTGGCGAACAACCTTCTCGCGCGCCTGTGCAACATCGTAGTTAATGTCCTCGGCATGTGCCTTCAGCTCATCGATCTGCTCCTGGGTGATGACGGGCTTTCCATTCTGGGAAAGGCCGAGCTCCATCTCCGTTTCAGCCAAAGCAATCCAAAGCTTTCTCCAGGTTCTGAACTTCATGTCAGGGGAAAAGATAAATTGCATTTCCTTGCTGGCATAACGCTCCGACAAAGGGCTCTGATATCTGTCAGTACTCATTTGATTTCTCCTTTTTTCAAAAACTGTCTGTATTCCTGATCACCATTCGTGTCATGATTACCCATAAATCAAGGTGTCCGCGCCGGCCCTGTTTCAGGCCCACGGCTTTTTCCCGTGCCGGCCCTCTTTTAGGCCCACTACATTTAAAGTGCCATAGCCCAAGGTGCCTGCGCCATTGCGGGCATAGCCTTGGGCCATGTTAATATTATGCTAATTTTTTACCGGTCAGGAGCTCATAGCCCTGCAGGTACTTGTCGATGGTCTTTTGAACAATCTCCTCGGGAAGCGTCCAGTCATGCTCGTGGGACTTCAGCCAGTCTCTTGCAAACTGCTTGTCGAAGGAAGGCTGTGCGTGTCCCGGTTCATATCCTTCTGCCGGCCAGAAGCGGGAGCTATCCGGCGTCAGCATCTCGTCTCCGAGAACAATGTTGCCATCCTCGTCGAGTCCAAACTCAAACTTCGTGTCTGCAATGATAATGCCCTTGGTCAAGGCATAGTCTGCACACTTTTTATATAATGCAATGGTGTAATCACGGAGCTTGCTTGCATATTCCTCGCCCTTTCCAGGGAAGCGCTTCTCAAGATATGCCACGCTCTGCTCATAGGAGATATTCTCGTCGTGGTCACCGATCTCTGCCTTCGTCGAAGGGGTATAGATCGGCTCAGGAAGCTTATCGGATTCCTTTAAGCCCTCGGGAAGCTTGATGCCGCATACCGTGCCATCCTTTACGTAGCTAGCCCAGCCGCTGCCGGTGATGTAGCCTCTGACGATGCACTCCACGGGAAGCATGTTCAGCTTCTTACACATCATGCTGTTTCCGTCAAATTTCGGCTGTCTGAAGAACTCAGGCATGTCCTTTACGTCTACGGAAATCATGTGATTCGGGATGATGTCCTTCGTCATGTCGAACCAGAACTTGGACATCTGCGTTAGTACGGTACCTTTCTTGGTCACAATGTTGTGAAGAATTACGTCAAAGCAACTGATGCGGTCCGTGGCAACCATGATCAGGCTGTCGCCGTTGTCATAGATCTCACGAACTTTTCCCTCTTTGATGGGCTTTAGCTCCTGCATTTTGTTTACCTCACTCTCTTAGAAATAAAAACCACTTAATAAGATAACCACGTTTCAAAAAAATTTTCAATAGAAAATTCCCAGAAATTTCAGCAAAAATCAACAATTTTTTTGTGGAATCATTCGCTAACGCTGAAGCGGTACTGATTCTTTAAATTTTCACAAAGTCTGGCGCCTTCCTCCAGATATCGCCGCTCGTCCCCTGCTTCCTTGAGGTCACGCCGCTCCCTGAGCATCAGCTCCTCGGGCTGCAGCCTAAAGTCACGCCTAAGCTCCTCCATCTTCTTCTCAAGCTCCAGCGTCAGTTCATAATGCTCCATCTCGCCGGAAGCAAAGCTGACGTATTGGCTTTCAGGAAGATCCAGGCGCTTTGATGCCAGGAAGCAAAGATATTCCTCTTCCTTCCCCGAAATTCGATATGCCGAAAGGAAGCTGTCGCCGGCCTGACCATAGAGCATCAGCCTCGCGTAGGCCACGCCCTTATTGTGATAAATGTTCGCCTTCAGCTCATCGCTTGGAATGGCCAGCCCCATCTCACCAAATTCCTCCCACTTGATGAGAAGTCCGTCATAACCGCGGATGGCCGCCACGTATTTTTTCTTCTTGCAGAGATAATCCACCTGCTCCTTCCGCTTTTCGATTCCCGAGAGCCCCGCACCCTTTTTCAGAATTTGATCGACCTGGCGAATGGTTTCTCCGTCGTAGAGGCCGACGTATTGCAGGATGGCGCATACAAAGGTACTCAGGGACCCCTGTCTGTGTACCATCGGATAAAGAAGGTCTGAGAGCTCTGGCAGTCCGCAGCGCTCACGAATCCACTTCAGCAGCGTGTCACTCATGATGGAGCTGTCGAGAAGAAACGCATTCTCCTTCAGTCCATAGCACAGCTCCTCCATGCAATAGACTCTCAGCTCCAGCCCCTGGATCACATATGGAACGGAAGAATACTCTCCCACGCAAAGATATGCCTGCATAACTGCTGCCTCCTAGTCTAATGTTACGTCCATTTCCCAAATCCTGTTTTCCGAAATGCGAAACTCTCCAAACCCAAGATCCACAAACTGCGCGTGAAGGACATTTTCCGCCTTCATGCTAAGCTCCATCCGGATGCGGGATATGTCCCCGGCAAGGCCGTCCAACACCAGGGGATAAACGTTTTTCCCGCCGCCTACAAGACTCGTAACCGTTAATTCAACCGTCTGGTCCTCACGCAGATAAAACTCCCGCGTGGTCGTCGCCTTTTTCCAATCCGTCCCGGCATCCAATAGTGCCAGATAACTGCTTTCACCCTGCTTGAAAATATTCATGCCAATATTGCTCTTTAGCTTGTCGTCCCCTAGGAAGACATAGTTTCCCGTAACCTCACTCGGTTGATAGAACTCCAGCATTCCATGGCAGGCGCCCTTGCAGAACAAATTGTTTCCGAGGAAGATTCTTCGGCGATCACACAAAAACCGTAAAGACTCCTTCAGCCAATCCTCGGAGAAGTCATCGCCGATCAGGTAGACGGAACCAACCCTTCCCATGCCAAGCTTTTCCTTTGCCAGCTCCAAGAAGGTGTGATCCAGAATCTGATTTCCGATCTCCTCCTTCGTTGCGAGGGATTCCCTGGTCGGGAATTCCTCCTCTTCCCTGTGAATAAAGGTGACAACAGGCTTCGTCCTTCGATTGCACTCCATCCGATAGCAGATCATCCTATTTCCCTGATAATGAAAGAGAACGGATGGCTCCTTCCAAAGCTCTCCCGACTGATGCACCAAATAGTCATAATAGCTTTCCTGATGGGACTGATACAGGATCTTCTCCGCCTTCAGGCGAAGGTTTGCCGCAACCTTGTCCAGGACTGCCGTGACCGACTGATCCATCTGGTCGCAGGTGATCATCAGCGCCTCAATTTTCTCCGTTCCAGCTGCGCTCGAAAGCATGCCAAGGCTCCGCTTAAAGAAAAGCGTAAGCAGTGCCACGGGATCATATTCCTTCCCGTCAATCTGAATGGCCTCGCCGTTCAAAGCCAGCTGAAGCAGGTTTTCTACCAAAATCCCCTGTTGCTCCTCCGCATACTGCAGTGCTTCTTTTCCGTAATACCACTGGTTTACGCCTGCGCGCTTGCAGAGCACCGTGGGAATGCTAAAGGACTCCGATCCGGCCACGGAGGAGACTGTCTCCACCTGACTGCCGGCAGCGTTACAATAGCTGATCTGTGCATAATTCCAGTCCAAATCATAGCCCACGATTAATTTCTGATTATTGCCTATTTTAAGCATCTGCGTCCTCCCCGAAGGCTCCGCCTTATCTCATGGTAAAGAGCTTCTCGCCGCAAAATTCTTTGAAATAATACTGTTCCAGCTGCTCGTCCAGGGCATCCCCGTCGCGCATGCCTTGATGAATGACCATGTCGTTGATCATGCCGTACTTGGTTCCCGCATTTTCCTTCTCGGTCTCATAGCCCTGCAGGCTTCCGCTGACCGTCATGGTCTCCTCGCCGTCATGCTCCTCCGTGATATAATATTGCAGCGTCTCCCCGAAGAACAGCACAAACTCCCGACAGCAAATTCCCCAGAAGACGTCACGCATGTTCTCCGATAGGTATTCCTGTGCGGGGCCGCCCTCCTGCGTAATGACGTAATGAATGCGGGCGCGTCCTCCCGGCTTCGTGCGGTACTCCACGATCACCTTGTCCGCAAGCTCCCCAAGCAGGTGCTTTTGATGCTTCAGCTTACGATAGAACTCAAAATGAATTTTCTCTGACATCATCTCGCGAAGGAAGGCATCCAGCGCGCCGTCCACCTCGCGGGAAATCTCGGACGGGTTCTCCGCATAAAACTTCAGAAACGCCAGCTTGCAGACCTTCGGCAGTCCTCCCTCCCAGCGGGCACTGTCCAGCATGGTCCGCATGCAAACGCTGTCCACGGGCTTCTCCCGCACGAAATAATCATAGCTTCCCTGAATGACGTACGCCTTGATCACGGACGATTCCCCGGCATTGCGATAATAATCCTCGAAAATCACGGAGCGTTCCGAAACATAGCCTCCCGTGTAAATCATCTGAACCAAAATGCGCTCTTCCAAGGCAGTCACGTCCAAGGAATTTTCCTGCATCTCCTTCCATAGGTCACGAAGCTCCCTCAGTCGCCCCTGTCCATATTTACTGAGATAATCCAGGGCAGACGCCGATGCCTTGCCCCGATGGAACAAATAATCCGCTGCCGCCGTAATGCTGGCTTCCTCTCCGCTTCCGTTCGCCAAAAGACTCCCCAGCAGTCTCGCCAAGGTATTTCCATCCATAAAGTACGGACCAAGCTCCTGCATCCACGCATAGGCCAAGGCATAATTGCCGCGAAGCACCGCGTACCTTGCGACCTCCATCCGCTCTGCGAGCGTCAGGGAAATACCCGCAAACTGCATCAATACCTCGTCCATCTTCTCCAGCTTTTCTTCCTCGAAAAACTGCTTTAACAGGCGAAGGCAAAAGGCTTTTTTCGTCTCCGGTGCAATTCCGTCCCATGCACATAAACGCAAGGCTCTCTCTGCAAGATCCTCCTCCAAGGGTCCTTCCTTCGCACGCCCAATCAAATACAGGTCAAATTCAGGTACAAACACGTTTTTGTCCGTAAGCTCCGCAAGGAATAGCTCCGGCTGCAAATAAGGTTCCACTTCACTGGATATCTCCTTCGTGAAGCGATTGCCATAGGCATCTTCAAATAACAGGGTATACTCCTCGCCATAGATGGGCGCACAGGCCTCACTTCCGAGAATGGGATATTCAAGCCCCTGCCTGCTGCCCTTGGCATAGAGAATCACCTTTTTCATCCGCTCATCCTTGACCCGAATCTTCGTTGCAAAGACCAGTCGGATGATTGTTTCCGCATTCTGCTCCGTAATCATTTCCGAAGTCAGCATTCTTGTATAAATTCTTGCCAAATGCTTATTGATCCTGCCCTTTGCGACCTGCTCCGTCACAAAATCACGGCACTTTAACACATATTTATCATACACGTCCGCAAACAGCACCTTATTGTCAAGCACGTAATCATACAGGAAGGCGCTGCGCTCATAATCCAGTTTATTCTGGAGGGAAAAGTACAAAACGGCTGCCTTTGGCAAATTCTTCCGCTGCTCCGGATCAAGGGAGGCCATAAAAGCTTCATACAGATTGGTCAGGCGAAGCTGCTCCTCCACGCCCTTCTCATACCATGGCAGTGCCTTCGGTCCGATCACGCCTCCCCTTAAATACTGCTCGCAGAGGAACCTGACGATGCGTGCGTCCTTCCGCTTCTTGTACAGACTCTCAAGAATTCTGCAAAGGATCGGAGAATATTCCTTGTTCTTCTCCATCAGCTCCAAAAAGCGTTCTGCCAAATCCGGGCTAAAATAATCCTGCCGAATGCCAAAGAACAACACCTGCCGTTCAAAACCGCCAAGCCTTCGAAGCAACGCAGGATTGCTCAGATAAGCCTGCAACGCCTCCACGTAGATCACGTAGCTTCTGCAGCCCAATTCAAACTGCCGTTCCATAAACCGCAACTTCTCGGCAGGCCTTCCGGAAAACTCATCGGAAAGGTATAACAGCAGCCATGCGATTCTCCAGGATTCGGGATTCTTGTGATAAAGGGCAGTCACCTCTTCCGTTACCCTTTGGATCTCCTCCTCATCCCTGCTGATCAGGGTCGTAAGATACAGATAATAGGCCCAAAGCTCGTCCGTATATTTTCCCTTTTGGTCCATCAGGTCCACGGCATGCTCTAAAAGCCATTTCGCTTCATTTTGGGCATCCTCCGTAATCAAAAGCTGTGCCTTAAACAGACATGGCATCGGATCCGTCTCATCTATGGTGATCAACTTTTCCACAAGATCTCTGGTTCCGGAGAGCCAGCTGGACAACCCAATCTTCCGCGTCCGAAACCGAACGTATTGCTTCATAATGTCAACAATGGCCTGCTCGCGCTCCAGCCTGGTCGCATTGACAAGATGCGTCATGCTGTTATTGACAAGCACCTCTACCTCAAAGCTCGTAAAGGAATTAAAAAATAAAAGCTTTCCCTTGTTGACGCCTTCCCCAAGCTTTGACGGGTCCACGTAAAACGTCACCTTCGCGCGATTTCCAAAGAAATCCGACGCCGTAAGGAGCTCCTTCTCCAGGACGAGAAAGCTTCCCTCGCACTCCACATTGAGCGCCACGTAGCCCCAACCGTTTTTCGTAACGTTCAGCTCCTGTCCATTTGGGTGCCATTCACCTTCCACGGGCTGGAAGTCCACCGTGATTTGCGGCGTGTCTGTCTGGAATTCCACAAACTGCTTCTTGCAGGCATGAATCAGGAATTCCTCCATATTTTGTTCCTGCTTGGGATATGCCGAAAGCCCACGCCAAATGACGATTTCTTCCGGCACATCCTTTTCCAGAACGCTGACAAAGGATTTGGAATAAAAAAGGGATAGCGCCTCCTGCCAATTCTCCTTGGCAAGCTTCGCAAATTCTGACAAATTCTGAATGGGACCTGCGGAGCTTTCTACCTGTCCCGCCACGCAGGTCACTTCAAAGGGAATCGAATACTCCCCGAGATTACTGATGACGCGAAATGCGCCCTTTACCGACTCTCCCGCCTCAATGCAGGAACCATGAAAGACATAGGAGATTTCCGCTTCTCGTCCGGAAAACTCCGGCGTCAGGCATTCCATGCGATAATCCGTGGAAAAAACGCTTCCCATACCTACGGATCCGTCCTCTCCACGCACCCAGAAGGTCCCTTGATAGGGTTCCCCGGGCAAAACGGAAAATTCAATGGTAGCTTGTGAAAAATCAAGTGCTCCTGTCTCGCTGCCATAATTTCCGCCTAGAACTTCATCTATGACCTCTCTCACGGTAACAACCTCCTAGTTTTCCTGTCATAAATGCATTTGCAATACGCAAAATGCCTACATTTCATCATATCAAAAAATCATTCCAGATTCAAGCGATCCCTGACCACGTGAATGGACCAAACAAACAAAATGACGGCAAAAAGTACGCTGACGAGAAGGGTGGTAAAATACTTATCATTTGCAAGCGACAGGCTGATGCCAGCGTCAATTTCTCCGTTCATGCGTCCAACCGTCATGCCAAGATTCAGGATGCCTGACACGATGGACATCAGCATGCGGATTCCAAGATATGCGATGATCCCCATGAGTCCCTTATTCTTCCAGGAATACTGACCTAGCGTGATGGCACCATACAAAATGCTGATATTGGCAAACGGGGTAATGAAAAACATCAGGATGAGCATAATCCCTGAGCTAGTGAGCTTCATTCCCGTAAATTCCTTGATATAGCCAAAGGCGATTTCTAAGGTATCCTTGATGCTGGTAATGATGGTTCCAATGCTGACCCCACGCACCTCGGCAAATCCAAGCAGCATCAAAAATGCAACCATTAACGTCATGGCGATCGTCATGATCAGCATCCAAACGCCGCCCGTCACGACCTTTGCAATCAAGATGTCCGATGATTTCACGGGAAGCGTATGCGTCAGATATCCCTCATCCGAATACATGCTCTTATAAAAACGAAAGCCAAGATAAATCATAAAGCCAACGCTTAAGCCAATCAGCATGCCCGAGTAGGACAAAAGTCCGAGGAAGCCCAAAATCGCCCCCACAATGGGAATCATGGGATTTCTCATGTCATCCGGTGCAAGCATTCCATGAAACAAAGGGGATACAAGATAGATGGCACCGAGAATCGTCACACCGGCTGCAATGATTAGAAGCAGTCCACCGATTTTCGAAGTCCTTTGAAATTCGTGCTTAAACAATTTGCCTAACATGCGAACACCTCCCTAAAATATGCGTCTACGGATTTTCCCTGCTGCTCACGGATGGCGGCAGCAGAAGAATACAGAATCAGCTTCCCTTGACGCATGAAAAGCACCTCGTCCAGAATCTGTTCAATGTCACTGATCAGGTGAGTTGAAATCAGGATGGAAGCATCTTGATGATAATTATTCAAAATGGTCCGCAAAATATAGTCTCTGGCAGCAGGGTCCACGCCTGCGATCGGCTCGTCGAGAACATAGAGCTCCGCCCTGCGGCTCATGACAAGAATCAGCTGCACCTTTTCCTTGTTTCCCTTGGACAGCGTCTTCATCTTTGCCCTCGGATCAATCCGAAGATCCTCAAGCATTTTCATGGCCGTCTCGCGGGAAAAATCTTCATAGAAGTCCTCAAAATAATCCAAAACGGCGTTGATATTGTCGCCGGGCGTTAAATAGGTTCGATCTGGCAAATAGGAAATTCGTGCCTTCGTTTCCGGCCCAATCTTTTCTCCCGAAAGGAGAATTTCTCCGCTCGTCGGCCGCAGAATGCCGTTAATCATCTTGATCAGCGTCGTCTTCCCGCTTCCGTTCGGCCCTAATAGCCCAATGATCTTTCCCTTCGGCAGGGAAATGGAAAGCTGATCCACGGCGTTAATATTATAACCATAACTTTTTGTAACATTAGAAAGCTCTAAAAAGTCGTACATGTTAACCTCCTCCAGGGTATAATTCCCCTACATACTATACTAATAGAATCCTACATTTTGTCAATCTTTTTCCTATGCTTTCTTATACGGCTACCTGGATTTCCTTTTCTCCTTTTCAGGTAGCTTTTTTCCAGCTTTATCCCAGTTTATTTAGCTATTTCCCAGTTTATTTAGCTATTTCCCAGTTTTTTCCAGCTTTTTCCCTTGGTACCTTTTGGCAAAAGCTACCTATACTGTCTTTTTCAGCTTTAGGGGTAGCTTTTTTCCTTGGTGCCTCCTGGCCAAAGCTACCTATATTTGCCTTTTCGCCTTTTCAGGTAGCTTTTTTCCTTTGGGCAATCCGGCAAAAGCTACCTATATTTGCCTTTTCGCCTTTTTAGGTAGCTTTTTTCCTTAGTGTCTCCCGACAAAAGCTACCTAATCTGCCTTTTCGCCCTTCTTGGTAGCTTTTTCCCTTAGTGCCTCCTGGCAAAAGCTACCTAAATTTGCTTATTCACCTTTTTAGGTAGCTTTTTTCCTTAGTGTCTCCTGGCAAAAGCTACCTAATCTGCTTTCTTTGCCCTTCTAGGTAGTTTTTTCCCTTTGGGCCATCTGGCAAAAGCTACCTAATCTGCTTTCTTTGCCCTTCTTGGTAGCTTTTTTCCTTTGGGCAATCCGGCAAAAGCTACCTGTACTGCCTTTTCTCCTTTCCGATACTCATACCTTCAAAATCTTTCATCTTTTGGAACATATCAAATTACATTAACTGAATGGCGGCAGAATACATATCATAATTACAAAGTTGGTTGATAGGAATTTTGTTATATGGTGTCAAATAGGAATCATGTGTTGCAAGTATCGGAAACATCGTTTCCTTCTTTAGAACGATCTTCTAAAATGTCACTTCCCGAAATGAAACAGTCTTCGGAAAATGTGATAAATTTAAATGAAAATAGCTCTGGCAGCTTGAAGATCATTGTCACTTCTTCTTTGGGGCTGTTACCCATACAGGGAGCAACGGTGCGAATCACTTATACGGGGGATCCGGATGCCATTTTAGATACCCTGGTGACGGATGGCTCCGGACAGACAAAGGTCATTTCCATCCCTGCGCCAAGCCTTGCCTATTCGCTCGCGCCCGAACAGCCACAGCCCTATTCGGAGCTGAATGTCACGGTCACGGCACCTGATTATGAGGATACGCTGATTTCCGGCATTCAGATTCTTCCTGGTGAGCTTGCCTTACAGACGATTCGCCTGCGTCCGCTGTTTCTTCCCGAGACACCAGAAGGCACGGAAACCTTTGTCATTCCTGCTCACACGTTGTTTGGCGATTATCCTGCCAAGCTCCCGGAATCAGAAATCAAACCGCTGCCAGATACCGGTGAGATCGTCTTAAGCCGCGTCGTCATTCCCGAATATGTCATTGTTCATGACGGGGATCCTGCGGATGCCTCCGCGCCAAACTACTATGTCCGATACAAGGATTACGTAAAAAATGTGGCCTGCAACGAAATCTATTCCACCTGGCCCGAAGCTGCCATCCTTGCAAACGTGCTTGCGATTCAATCCTTCACGCTCAACCGCGTCTATACGGAATGGTATCGATCCAAGGGATATAACTTTACCATCACCTCTTCCACGGCCTATGACCAGAAGTGGGTGAACGGCAGAAACATTTTCGAGAATGTCAGTCAGATTGTGGACAATGTCTTTGCGAATTATGTTTCCAAACCGGGCGTACGCCAGCCCATATTTACTGCCTATTGCGACGGAAAAAGGACCACCTGTCAGGGGCTAAGTCAATGGGGTTCCAGATACCTTGCGGACGAAGGCTACAGTGCCATTGAAATTCTGCGGTATTATTACGGAAATGAAGCATATCTGAATACAGCCTCCCAGATTTCCGGCGTACCCTCCTCCTATCCAGGCTATGACCTGCAAAACGGATCCTCCGGGGAAAAGGTGCGTCAGCTCCAATCGCAGCTAAATCGCATCAGTCAAAACTATCCTGCCATTCCCGCGCTTGTTCAGGATGGCATTTATGGACCGAAAACTACGAATTCCGTGCGTATCTTTCAGCAGATCTTCGGCCTGCCTGCGACCGGGATCACGGATTATGCAACCTGGTACAAAATCTCGGAAATTTACACGGGCATCACACGCCTCTCCGAACCCGGTGCTTACTAAAATCTTAATTTACGGGGTTCCCGGCAGAGCCATATGCCTTCTGTCGACACAAACCTTGCCTTGCATTCAACGACACAAGGCAGGAAGCAAGCCTCTATCCCCCATGCCGGCCCGGCGGGAATTCTTTACCCCCGATATTGGCTCGGCGAAATTCCAAAGGCCGACCGAAAATTTCTTAAAAACACGGAATAATCCCCAAAACCCGTGCTCTGATAGACGCTTGTGATACTCTCTCCCTTTTGGAGTAGCTCACAGGCGCGAATGAGGCGTTTATTCATCACAAACTCATGCGCCGTAACGCCCGTCAGCTCCTTAAATTTTCGAAGGAAATGATACTTGCTTACATGCACGTGCTCCGCAAGCTGTTCCAGCGTGATTGGCTCCTCCAGATGCTCCTCCACATAGGCATTCACCTTTTCCACTAAAGGGTGCTGTGCAACATACTCACCTGAGAGAAGGGATTCCTTCCGCGCACACAAAAGATTTAAATGAGAGAAAAACAAGGTCAGATACCCCCTGTCCATGGCGCGGCGAATCCCCGTGGAGGCGCCGTCCATGGCCAGCTTTAAGAGATATCCACGCAGCATTTCTTCATAATACACGGGAAAGTGCCACGCCCGCGAATCCTGAATGCGAAAGCATTCCGTCAAATCCACGTCCTCATCCGTAAGATGCTTTAAGTACGCTCCCGTCACCCAAAGAATAATTCGCTTTGAATTCTCTCCCCTGCCTCCCGTCGGCTGATATTTATGCATGACGTTCTGATCGATCAGCAGGAAATCCCCCTTGTGCAACAGGTAGCTCTGCGTCTCCACCATGGAGGAATACTCCCCCTCAAGGACATATAAAATTTCATAGAAATTATGATAATGAAAGGCCATGGCTCCCGTGGGCACGCCCTCCTTTTCATAAACCTCATAATCTCCGTCAATCAGATATTGCCGCTCCTCCGTTGCAGGGAGCCGCCGAATGTGCCCACTGCTCAGCTTCTTTTTTTCTTCCCTCTCCATAAAGGCTCCTTTATATGCAGCAATTTTTACATGTTTTCAAGCAATTTATATTCTTTTCTTGCATTTCTAGTTCGATTATACTAAGAACAGATCAGGGTTGCAAGCAATATTTCGCCCTGGAAACAAATAAAAAAAGGTGGCAAACAGCCCCTCAGCAATGAAAATCAGGAGGATAAAACAATGCAGATGACATTACGTTGGTACGGCAGCAAGTATGACACAGTGACTTTGAAGCAGATTCGTCAGATTCCCGGAGTAACCGGAGTAATCTCCACCCTTTATGGAACCGCTCCCGGAGAGGTTTGGGAAATGGAAGACATTCTTGCCCTCAAGAAAGAAATTGAGGCTGCCGGTCTCCAGCTTGTCGGCATTGAGAGCGTCAACGTGCATGATGCCATCAAGGTTGGCACGCCTGACCGCGACAAATATATTGACAATTACATCACCACGCTGGAGCGTCTGGGACAGGCTGGCATCCACATGGTGTGCTACAATTTCATGCCCGTCTTCGACTGGACCAGAACCGAGCTTGCCCGCGTTCGCCCCGATGGCTCCACGGTTCTCGCGTATACGCAGGAGGCCGTAGATGCTTTGAATCCTGAGGACATGTTCGCTTCCATCAGCGGCGACTCCAACGGTGCCATTCTTCCCGGTTGGGAGCCTGAGCGCATGGCACACATCAAGGAGCTCTTCGAAATGTACAAGGACGTAGATGACGAGAAGCTCTTCGCAAACCTCAAGTACTTCCTTGAGCGCATCATGCCCGTCTGCGACAAGTATGACATCAACATGGCGATTCATCCCGATGATCCTGCATGGAGCGTATTTGGTCTTCCCCGCATCATCATCAATAAGCAGAACATTCTTCGTATGATGAAGATGGTGGACAACCCACACAATGGCGTGACCTTCTGCTCCGGCTCCTACGGCACGAACCTCGAGAACGATCTTCCTGACATGATCCGTTCTCTGAAGGGCCGCATCCACTTTGCTCACGTTCGTAACCTGAAATTCAACTCTCCTACTGATTTTGAGGAGTCCGCACATCTTTCCAGTGACGGCACCTTCGATATGTACGAGATTATGCTTGCCCTTTATGACATCGGCTTCGAAGGCCCCATCCGTCCTGACCATGGACGTATGATCTGGGACGAGGTAGCAATGCCTGGCTACGGCCTCTACGACAGAGCGCTCGGCGCCACCTACTTAAATGGCCTTTGGGAAGCCATCTGCAAGTCACATAAATAATGGTTATTGAAAGTCTCGGGGGCATGGCATGCGGCACTCCTCTCAGGGACACTCGCGCTCTGGGTGCAGCGTAGTGGTACTAAGGTCTCTGCGCAAGCACACATTCCGTGTCCTTTGCGCAATACGAGACCTAAGTACCAACGCTTGGCACACAGCCCTAAGAGGAGTACCGCATGCCTCCCCCTCGAGATTCCGTCAAGCCCAGTTGTTTTATGTATAACTTACAGATGGCAAGAAATATATTATGTTTTAGTGTAATAACTCTATTGTATTGCAATATGCGTAGCATTGTAACGTGTAAATCGTAAATATGTATGACATTGTAATACAATTTTTTAGCATAAGGCAGGCGTGGCGGGCAGAAGCAAATCTGCGAAGACAATAGCGAGGCTTTCGTTAGGAGGGCTGCGCTTAGCCGCTGCCACCTGCGAGCTCAAAAGCAGCTCGTCCTCGCTTTGCTCGGATCGCAGGCAAAGCCTGCGACATGCGCGTACCCGCATAGCGGGAAACAAGCGCGAATGGCGACAAATAAGGCGCGCGGCCCGAGTAGAAAACGCAGCGTGTCTTGCAGATGGATTCTGCGCGACACGCCGTCCCCAGAAAAGTAAATTAGCCGCAACGGCGGCAGAAAGTGTGAGAAGGATGAAATTAACATTAGAGGGAATTAGAGAGGGTAAGGCTGAGTATCTGGCAAAGGGGTATCGGCTGCCCGAGTTTGATTATGAAAAGGTAAAGAAGAACACCTATGAGCGTCCGGTTTGGATTCACTTCGGCGCCGGTAATATTTTCCGTGCCTTCCAGGCGAACGTCATGCAGAATCTTCTAAATAAGGGGATCATGGACGTAGGTTTGGTTGCCGCAGAGGGTTATGACTATGAGATCATTGAAAAGAGCAATCGCCCTCATGATAATTTAAGCCTTTTGGCTACGCTGAAGGCTGCTGGCACCGTTGAAAAGACGGTCGTTGGGTCCATCATGGAGTCTCTGATTCTGGATTCCGAAAATGAAGCAGAATATAACAGACTGAAAGAGATCTTCCGCAATCCCAGCCTGCAGATGGCAAGCTTTACCATCACCGAGAAGGGCTATAGCCTGGTAAACGGCAAGGGCGAAGTACTTCCTGGTGTTGCTGAGGATTACGTGAAGGGGCCTCAAAAGCCCGGCAGCTATCTTGGCAAGGTAGTCTCCCTCCTTTATACCCGTTTTCAGGCCGGAAAGCTTCCCATCGCCATGGTCAGCATGGACAACTGCTCTCACAACGGTGACAAGCTGTATGCAGCCGTAAATGCTTTTGCTGAAAAATGGACGGAGAATGGGCTTGCTGACAAGGAATTTCTTGCCTATGTCAATGATAAGACCAAGGTCTCCTTCCCTTGGAGCATGATCGACAAGATTACCCCGAGACCTGATGCCAAGGTGGAAAAGATGCTTTTGGAGGATGGCATGGAAAATCTTGAGCCTGTCATCACCTCCAAGAATACCTATATTGCTCCCTTTGTAAACGCTGAGGAGTGCGAATACTTGGTCATTGAAGATTCGTTCCCGAACGGCAAGCCTCCCATCGACAAGGGCGGCATTATCTTCACCAACCGCGAAACCGTGGACAAGGTCGAAAAGATGAAGGTTTGTACCTGCTTAAATCCCCTTCATACGACCCTGGCCGTATATGGATGCCTTCTGGGCTATACCCTGATTGCAGATGAGATGAAGAATCCCCTGCTCAAGAAATTTGTAGAGACCGTTGGTTACGTAGAAGGGCTTCCCGTTGTTGTGGATCCCGGCATCATCGCTCCCAAGGACTTCATTGATGCCGTAGTCAACGTTCGAATTCCCAACCCGTTTATGCCGGACACGCCGCAGCGAATTGCTACGGATACCTCCCAAAAGCTCGCCATTCGCTTCGGTGAAACCATTAAGGCCTATGACAAGCGTTCTGACTTAAAGGTCAGCGACTTAAAATTCATTCCTCTCGTATTTGCAGGATGGCTTCGCTATCTCATGGCCATTGACGATCAGGGAAATACCTTTACGCTCAGCCCCGATCCGCTTTTGGACGTTGCAACGCCTTATGTTGCCGGCTATGAGCTCAGCAACGCACCGAAGGATCTCTCCAAGCTAGACGAGCTGCTTAAAAATGAAAAGATCTTCGGCGTAGACTTAATCAAGATTGGCATGGCTGACTTGGTAAAGGACTATTTCGTACAGCTATCCTCCGGAAAGGGTGCCGTAGAAGCCACGCTGAGGAAATATTTCGGCGCATAATTTTCACAGCTTACTACTTTTCAGAGTATTGCAACAAGTCTGCTTAAGTTTTATAAATTATTTGGCAAAGCTATTACAATAAAGGTATCATTTTCAAACTAAAGAGAGGGTGATACCTTGAAAAACTTGTATACGCTTCGCCGACAGGCCGGATTAACGCAACAGGCTCTGGCTGATCATTTTCATCTCAGCCAGCAGACAATTTACAAATATGAGCGCGGCCATGCCGAGCCCGACATTGAGACCTTGAAGAAATTTGCAGAATTTTTTGGTGTTTCCGTTGATTATCTGATTGGTAAGGAAAACGCCACAAATGATGCAGAGATGGATTTCACCTTAGATGAAAAAGAATTGGTCTCCAAATTCAGAAAGCTGACGCCCGACCTTCGTCTCGCGTTGTTTGCGTTCGTTAACTTTCTGACAGAAAAGAAATAAAAAAATTGACCGCATCGCCTGTCAGGGTGATTGCGGTCTTTTTGATATTCACATGCGTCTTATCTCAATTTTAAGTTCGCCGTCCATGAATGAATACAATCAGTTCATGTGCCAAGAGCGGCATGGCGGCAAGTCCCGTAAGCATCCCCCACTCGCCCAGACTTAAGGGAACGGTTCCAAATGCATGCACGAGGAACGGAACCTCCGTCACGGCCAGTTGTAAAAGAAAGCCTAGTCCAAAGGCCAGCAGCATCACTTTATTCTTCAAATGCTTCATGCAAAAAATGGATCTGTTCACGTCCCTCATTCCAATCGCATGAAACAGCTGGCACATTCCCAAAACGGTAAATGCATAGGTTTGACCGCGAATCAGAAAGTCCTCCTTTTCGAGTGCGCATTTAAGAAGCGCCAGCCTTTCCGTCCAGGAAGAGGCCTCTCCCATCATTGATAACACAGGCAAGAAAAATGCCGTTAAACTAATGCCGGCAATAAGCAGACCATAAAAGCAGGTACATCCCAATCCGCCTCGCGAAAAGAGACTCTCCTTTGCCTTCCGCGGCGAGCAATTCATCAACGCGCTCCCGTCATTTTGGTCAACGCCAAGGGCAAGGGCGGGAAGGGAGTCCGTAATTAGGTTGATCCAAAGCACGTGGCTGCTCTTTAGGGGAGAGGCAAAGCCGCAGGCCACGGCTACAAACATGGTCAAAAGCTCTCCTAAGTTGGAGGACAGTAAGAAAATCACGGACTTTCTAATGTTTTCATAGACTCCTCTGCCCTCTTCAATTGCGCGCTCTATCGTTGCGAAATGATCGTCCGTGAGCACCATGTCCGCGGCCTCCTTCGCCACGTCCGTCCCGCTTCTTCCCATGGCAATCCCGACGTCTGCCGCCCGCAGCGAGGGCGCATCATTGACGCCATCTCCCGTCATGGCAACGATTTTTCCCTGCGACTGCAATGCCTTGACGATCCTCATCTTTTGCGCCGGCGTCACTCTTGCAAAAATGCGAATCCTGCGCCGTTCCATGGAATCCGAAAGCGCCTTGTCAGAAAGTGCTTCCAGCTGCATTCCCGTCATGCATTGCTCTTCCTGCCCTGCAATGCCAAGCTGCTTTCCAATGGCCAGGGCAGTCGCCGCGTGATCGCCGGTAATCATAATGGTATCAATGCCTGCTTTCTTAAGGACCCCGACGGCTTCTGCCGTCTCAGGCCTAGGCGGATCTCCCATGGCAACCAAACCCAAGAAGGTCCAGGAGTCCTCCTTACTGGTCCTTCCACCCCTTTGCATGGCAAGCGCCAGGGTTCGATACGCCATGCGTGAGAGATCCTCCGCAGCCTTTTGAAGCTCTAACCGATTTTGTTCTGTCAATGGCTCTAGTTTACCTTGTTTATAAATGGTTTGACAGCATCGCAGTACAACGTCAGGTGCTCCCTTGCGATAGGCAATGCTCTCGCCCGCTCTTCGATGAAACGTTGTCATTTGCTTCGTCTCCGAGGAAAATGGCAGCTCATCCACGCGAGGAAGCTCCTGCTCTAGCTTTTCCCGAACCAACCCATATTCGCTTCCAAGCTGAAGAAGAGCCAGCTCCGTAGGATCGCCCACCCTCCCCTCTAAAACTGCATTATTGCAAAGCACCATGGCACGCAAATATTCCGATGGCGGCTCGGCTGCCTGACAATCCATGCCAGCCTTACCCGCCTCAGTCTGTCGCATAAGATAAGCCTTTTGATTCACCAAGGTTTTTCCCTGTGTGGATCGAAAACTTCTTAGCCTTCCGTCCCAATAGCCCATCTCCACGGTCATCTGATTCTGCGTAAGCGTTCCTGTCTTATCAGAACAAACCACGTTGACGGAGCCCAGGGTTTCAACGCAGGGCAGCCTTCGCACAATGGTTCCCACCCTGACAAGCCTTGTTACGGATAAGGCCAGGCATATGGTCACGACGGCTGGCAGCCCCTCAGGGACGGCTGCCACGGCAAGAGAAATCGCAGTGATCAGCATTTGAAAGACATCCCGCTTTTGCAAAACGGCAATTCCAAACAGCGTTGCACATAGCAGAATGGATAAAAAGCTTAACACTGTTCCAAGCTCCCCAAGTCGTCTTTGCAGAGGCGTCGGTTCCTCCTTGTCCCGATGAATCATCCCTGCGATTTTCCCAAGCTCCGTCTGCATGCCAACAGCCGTTACCGTTCCGCGCCCTTTCCCTCCAACTGTCATGGTAGATGCATACGCCATGTCATTTTTCTGCTTCCTGACGGGCATGGATTCTCCCGTGAGCGCCGCCTCTTCCATTCTT
>JAEEGG010004173.1_pt1 | contig 35183 bp, 22 predicted proteins | sample 9134161 | NCBI WGS metagenome assembly JAEEGG01 (sample SAMN16246543, study PRJNA631951) | gut metagenome | biome: gut microbiome; feature: rumen; material: CR-attached | host: Bos | place: Iran: Karaj | collected 2018-10
GGATGCCGTAAGTTCATATCTTGACGAGGCAGGCGTGGGCTACGCAGTAATAGGTCGTCCGGCCGATGCACGCACACTCTATATCCGTCGCGGCAAGAAGGACATCACCATTGACATCGATAAGATGCGTGACCTCTGGTACAAGACCTCGTATCTGCTTGACCGCAAGCAGTCATTCAACGGCTGTGCCGACAAGCGTTACAAGAACTACAGCAAGGTTCCCATGGACATCAAGATTGCCTACAACTTTACAGGCAAGATGAGTCAGTTCGGCCTGGATCCCGACCGTCGTACACCGAGCGGCATTAAGGCTGCAATCATCCGTGAGAAGGGTACCAACGGTGAGCGCGAGATGGCTTACACACTGTGGCTGGCCGGATTTGATGTCAAGGACGTAACAATGACCGACCTGGTAAGCGGCCGTGAGACTCTTGATGATATCAACATGATCGTGTTCTGCGGCGGATTCTCCAACTCGGACGTTCTGGGTTCTGCCAAGGGTTGGGCCGGTGCATTCCTCTTCAACCCCAAGGCCAAGGAGACGCTTGACCGTTTCTATGCACGCAAGGACACCTTGTCACTGGGTATCTGCAACGGTTGCCAGCTGATGATTGAGCTTGGACTCATCAATCCTGACCACGAGAAGAAGAGCCATATGCTGCACAATGACTCACACAAGTTTGAGTCTTCATTCCTGGGCCTGACCATCCCGCAGAATGAGAGCGTAATGTTCAAGACTCTGAGCGGAAGCCGTCTGGGCGTTTGGGTTGCTCACGGTGAGGGCAAGTTCTCACTGCCTTACCCGGAAGACAAGTATAACGTAATTGCAAAATATACATACGCCGATTACCCCGCCAATCCTAACGGATCGGACTACAACGTAGCCGGTATAGCAAGTGCCGACGGCCGTCACGTAGCCATGATGCCGCATCCCGAGCGCGCCATATTCCCGTGGCAGTGCGGATACTATCCCGCTGAGCGTCTGGATGATGAGATCACCCCGTGGATTGAGGCATTCGTGAATGCCCGCAAGTGGGTTGAGGCTCAAAAGTAAGATATGCTGCTGACCCTTTTCATCACCTTCTTCAAGATCGGACTCTTCACCATAGGTGGAGGTTACGCTATGATTCCGCTCATAGAGCGTGAGGTGGTGGAGCGCAAGGGCTGGATTTCACGTGAAGACTTCCTGGACTTGCTGGCCATTGCCCAGTCTGCCCCGGGAGTCTTTGCTGTAAACATATCCATATTCATAGGCTACAGGATGCGTAAGTCCATAGGCAGCATATTCTGCGCTTTGGGCACCGTGCTCCCGTCCATTATCATCATCCTGGCCATTGCCCTGTTCCTGGGTAATTACCGCGACAATCGGATTGTGGAGGACGTCTTTAAGGGCATCCGTCCCGCTGTTATTGCACTGATTCTTACTCCTACCATCCGTCTGGCTTCGAAGGCCGGACTTAACAAGTGGACCTGGTGGGTACCGGTGGTAACGGCACTGCTTATCTGGTGGCTGGGGGTATCGCCGGTATGGATCATATTCGCAACCATCTTAGGTGCGGTGTTATATTACATCCTTAAACTGAGGAAGGCATGAGTGCAGTGGTCTTATATCTCAAACTCTTCTGGACCTTCTTCAAGATAGGCCTGTTCGGATTCGGCGGAGGCTACGGAATGCTGTCACTCATCCAGAATGAGGTGGTGGAGAACCATCAGTGGATCAGCAATTCCGAGTTTACGGATATAGTAGCCGTAAGCCAGATGACTCCGGGGCCGATAGGCATAAACTCGGCCACATACGTAGGTTTCAAGGCGATGGAGAATGCGGGAATGACGCGAACGGAGGCTGTCTGCGGATCTCTGCTGGCATCGTTCTCAGTTATGCTGCCGTCATTCATCCTGATGCTTCTGATAAGCGCATTCTTTATGCACTATAAGGACCACAAGTCCGTACAGACCGTACTCAAATGGCTGCGTCCCGTAGTGGTCGGTATGCTTGCCGCCGCAGTCCTGCTGCTTCTTAATGAAGAAAACCTGGGCGCATTCAGCGCTGATAATCTTCAGCTTTACGTGAGTATCGGACTTTTTGCTTTGGCATTCGTAGCAACCTACTTCTGGAAAATAGGCCCCATAAAAGTAATCCTTCTGGCAGGCCTGTTCGGTGGAATCTTTTACTCGCTGATATAGTTATGGCAAAAGAGGATCAGATATTCGGAAGGTTTGAGCTGCTGATGGGGGCGGAGACCGTTGAGCGTGTCGGACAGAAACGCGTGATACTGTTTGGCGTTGGCGGCGTGGGCTCCTGGTGCGCCGAGAGTCTGGTCCGCAGCGGGGTTTGTCATCTGACTATTGTGGACAGCGACTGCGTCTGCACAAGCAATATCAACCGTCAGCTTATGGCCACCACAAAGACGGTGGGACAGCCCAAGGTGGATGTGTTGAAAGAGCGTCTGCTCAGCATCAACCCATCTGCTGAGATTACGGCTTTACAGAAGGTTTTCAATGAGGAAACGGCCTCCGAGTTTGAGCTTGACAGTTACGACTATATCATTGATGCGATAGATTCTCTTAAGGATAAGGCGCTGCTAATTCTGATGGCCACACGGACCAAGGCCAAGTTGTTCTCGTCAATGGGTGCTGCGCTCAAACTTGATCCTACGCGCATCAAAATCACGGAATTCTGGAAGGTTCAGGGTGACCCCCTGGCACGAGCGCTCAGAAAGAAATTCAAACATCTGGGAGAGTATCCCAAACGTAAGTTCCAGTGCGTTTACAGCGATGAACTGATATCGGAAGGAAAGGATGAAACCGTATGCGGAACCGTGGCTCACATTACCGCTATATTCGGATTTATGCTGGCCAGTCTGGTCATTCAGGATAACGTGCTTTCCTAAAAAAGTGTTTGCTCTATTTGGTGTTTTAGATTTATTGAGTAATTTTGCTCACTCCATTGAGTAAAATTTATAATCTAAATGTAATTGACTATGTATGAGAGGTTTCAGTTTGCGACACTAAAGGGTAGATTGGCCGAGAAGCGCCGTTTCATCCAGGTAATCATGGGGCCTCGACAGGTCGGAAAATCCACTTTGATGAAACAGGTGGTTCAGTCTCAGGAGATACCTTACGTATTCTATACGGCCGATGCTGTGCCGGTAACCAACTTCTCATGGATAAGTGACTGCTGGAGTGCGGCACGTGTCAAGATGAAAGTGGAGAACCTTACGGATCTGATACTTGTAATTGATGAAATCCAGAAAATCAATAACTGGAGTGAAATTGTAAAGAAGGAGTGGGATTCCGATACTTTCAACAATATTCCCTTGAAAGTCATTTTGCTTGGTTCATCGCGTGTGATGCTTGACAAGGGGCTAGCCGACAGTTTGCAGGGACGTTTTGAGAGGATAATACTATCACATTGGACTTATGCCGAGATGCGTGATGCATTCGGGTTTACTCCGGAGCAGTTCATATATTATGGTGCATATCCCGGTGCCGCTGAACTTATAGGTGACCCTGAGCGTTGGCGTAATTACATAAGCGGCTCAATAGTTGATGCTACCATCAACAAGGATATTCTGGTTAATGAGAATATCGCAAAACCCTCACTTCTGCGTCAGACGTTTGAGCTGTCATCGGCTTATTCCAGTCAAGAACTTTCACTTACCAAGATGATGGGGCAGATGACCGATGCAGGTAACACCACTACCATAACAGGTTACCTTAATCTGCTTTCACAGGCAGGGTTGGTAACCGGGCTCAATAAGTATGCCGTTGATATGGCTAGAAAACGAAATTCAGTGCCCAAACATCAGGTATATAACAATGCACTCAAAAATTTGTATTGTGAGAAATCGTTTGAGGAGGCTGTACAGGACCGCAAACTATGGGGCCGATTGTTTGAATCGGCTATCGGAGCACATATCATGAGTTATGCTTATGCAGGCGAGTATCAGGTGTTTTACTGGCGTAACGGCCAGAACTGTGAGGTTGACTACGTACTTCAAAAGAAAGGCAAACTTATAGCTATAGAAGTCAAGAGCAATGACAGTGACTGGAATTCCGGTCTTACTGAATTCAATAAGGCATATAAGCCCTCTTTGTCTCTCGTGGTAGGTAACGGCGGCATGAAAGCTGAGGATTTCCTCTCTCTTAACCCTGCTGCTTTGTTCTAAAAAGTAACTGGCTCGTTCATTTGATGCTGCGGAACGGTTGTTCACATAACCGCCATATTCGGCTTCATACTGGCGGACCTGGTCATCCAGGATAACGCCTGAGAGCCCTAAAGGTAGAAGGCTTTGATGAGGCGTTTTATGTATACGCCAAAGAACATCTTCTCCAGAAGGCTGCATTTCTGGAATTCATATCTCAGTATCATATCAAAGCAGGCAAACCTACCGGCCTGACTGTCAAATTCACTGTGGTCATCCTGTCCGGTGTATGCTTTTGCAAATGCATCCCAGAACAGATTGAGCTGCTGCTCTGTCATGTGGAAAATATCCTGTACCTGTTTCATGGGCGCATATACATTACAGATCTGATAAAGATGGCCGATGTCAAACATCGGGTCTCCGTAGCCAAAGCGGTCCAGGTCTATCCATACCGGCTGGTCACCTGAAAGTACAAGATTCCCCATGTTGAAATCACCGTGACTGCAGGTCTTTATGTCTTGTATGGTTTGGGCAAAATCTTTAAGTATCCGGCGGTTCTTGCGGCTTATGAACTGTGCCTTGTCCAGAGCTCTCATCAGTTGCTCTTTACGGCTTGGAAAGAAATCAGTGTTGCATTGGGTGCTGAACAATTCCTTGCCCATCCGGCACATCAGCTGCGCCATCTCTTCTATGCGCTGCGGCTCATCATGACATATGCGTGAAAGGGATTTCTTATCCTTTATGCGGTCCGATATGGTTGCGTACAGGTCACCCACACGTACCATCTCATGCATCTTTGGTGTTGGTAGCCCCAGATTCGCAACAGCCTTGGAAACATCAAACTCATGCTTTACAAACTCCAGCGTGTTTATCTGCTTTTTATCTACTTTCAGAATCAAATCCGGTTGAGACGGATTCTCATACGTGGTTCCGTTGCCGCCTTGCCCAACTTGAGTCCAAGCGCTCAAATCAATGACTCTATACTCACTCATAAGTTTTTAAAGTCCTTTTTACAATGATGAAAATGTAACTACATCAAAAATATATAAACCAGGATACAATCTCTTTTGACACAAGACGCATTTTCCATATTCGTCAGAGCGGTTATTCAAGATAACGTGCTTTCAGAGTAAGGATGTCCTGGTCAGTGAGGCCTATGGGGCCTTTCAGGTAGGTCTCCATTGAACCGTATTCCCGGTCAATGCTGTCAAGAGCCTTAATAAAATTGTCTGTGTTGGCTCCAAGAAATGATTTGACGGTTGAAATCTCTATTTCCTTGCCTCCCATAAGGCGTACATTGCGGCAGCATCGGCGGACATCTTTTTCATAAACGCGGTTGGTGGCATCAAAATCGGCCACGATAGTATCTCTGTCAGCTCCTAAGGTTGCCAGAATTAGGGCCGATGCAAATCCTGTACGGTCCTTTCCCTGTGTGCAGTGATACAGAATGGCGCCGTTCTCTGTTTCCAGTATCAGGCGGAAGAACCGGGCGAACCGTTTCTGGCATTCCGGGTCATTGACCAGGTTGGGGTACATCTCCTGCGCAATTCTCTGGGCCATTGAATTGAACGCGGCCATTACCATGAATTTCTTTACGTCAAACTGCTTGTGGCCGGTAAGGAGCCTTTTCTCATCCTCGGTAGCCTGAGTGACAATCCGGCCGCTGGCATCTATTATAAGGCAGATATAATCGGCTCCGGGAACCATACGGTCTGTCTTGCCCCTCTTCTCCTCATCTTTGCGGAAGTCAATGACCTTGGCTACGGGTAGAGTAGAGAGATACTCAAGGTCTGCATCGGTGGCATCGGCCAGATGTGCGGAGCGAATGAGCATGCCGTCACGCAGATGGCGGCCGTCCTGCATTATATAACCGCCCAGGTCCCTGGCGTTGATAATGCCGTTGACCGGGATGAACTGCTGTTTTAATTCAGATGATGTAATACGCATGTTTACAGGTGGAATTCTTTGATTTGACGCTTAGGTGGTTCCGTTTCCGCCTTCTCCCGCCTTGGCCCATTCGCTAAGGTCAATGTCTTTATATGTGCTCATAACAGGTCAGTAATAGTTTCCGATAGACAAATATACGCTTAAATTTGTATTTTTGCACCCGAATATCGGTTTTATGCTGGCCGGCTGGTTATCAGAGATTTATTATAGGCCATCCGTCATTGTCCCATATTATCTGACGGGTTATGAGCATGCTGTTGTAGCGGCGTGTCTTGTCATAGCCATGCATGAAAATGTAATCCTTGCCGTCAAAGGTTACCACAGCGCAATGTCCTACACCGACGTAGCGGTCATTGCTCTGGGCTACTATAGTGCCCCCTCCGTCTGTTACGGGTTTGCCGTCCTGATCCAGATATGGACCTGTTACGTTCCTGCTACGTCCTACAGCCACTTTGTAGTTGCTGTTCTCACCGCGGCAGCAGAGGTCAAGTGATGCAAACAGATAGTACCAGTCGTCATGACGGAATATGAACGGAGCCTCCACTGCACCGTCTCCCGGCTCTGACTTCAGATCCATCTTGCCCGACATCAGCTCAGGCCTGTACCAGAGCGGATGCCACTCCTGGGGGTCGGATAGTTTAAGCATACTGTTGTCCAGACGGGTTATCTTGAGTCCGTCCCAGAAAGAGCCGAAAGCCATCCATGGAGTCCCATCATCATCTATTATGATATTTGGGTCAATGGCGTTCCACTTGTCGCGGTTGGGTACGGACTGGATTATCTTGCCGTGATCGGTCCATTTGAAATCCGGAGATTCCGGGTTCAGTGTCTTGTTTGTAGCAACTCCTATGCACGAGCCGTTGCTGGCAAAGGTGGAGCAGGAGTAATAGAGATACCATAAGCCGTTGCGGTATATTATGTCCGGAGCCCATGTGTGACCGTTATAACCGGGTACCGCCTTTACCGCCCATTCGGGTATGGGGTCGAGCACCTGCTTTTCAAAACGCCAGTTTTTCATATCGTCACTTGACATGACGCTTATGCCCATGCCGGTTGAAAATATATAATACCTACCGTCACAGAACGCTACAACGGGGTCATGAATGGGAGTGTATTCAGGTGAAATTGCCGGTCGGCCGGGTGCCTGACCGCTGGCTGCCATACTGATTATGGCAGCCAGAACGGTAAGCATTATTGTTGTTTTTTTCATGATTGTCGGAATGAAATTGCTAACTGAATTATCCTATTGTCAAAACTAATATGCTGAAACTGAGCGGATTGATTTTGGTGTTGATAGTCTGTCCGTTTCCGTCAAAACTGTTCTCAACCGGAACTATGTTAGTGGGAGCTTCTATTGAGTTGTCCTCATAGAGCTTGTCGCTTGACAGGTCAACACGCTTAACAGCCTCTACAGAGGCTTTCTTTTTGAGTCCTGTAAAGTTCAAAGTGATATTCTGTGCCTGCTCAGATGTATTGGCTACCTTTATGTATATTTGGTTGCCTTCACGGACTGCGCTTGCAAACAGGCCGTTCTGACCGTCTTGCCCGGCAACAGGTTTTCCGCCCATGGTAAGAGTAAGTACGTTCTGGCCTTTGTACTGGCTGTAGAGTTGCTGTACATGCCAGCTTACTGTGCGGAATGAGTTCAGGTTATCGTACCAGATCAGGTCAGGACGCCACTGCCAGCCTTCAACGTGGGCAAACAGCGGGGCGTATGTGGCCATGTGGACAATATCGGCATTACGTTCCAGATCCGTCATGAAGGCTGCCTCCAGAAGTGATGCGTAATAATGGTTCCATTTCTTTCCTGTGGCATGGCAGGCATACTCTCCAGCAAATACCTTGGGACCCTTGCGGTCATAGTTGTCATAGCGTGTGCCTTGGCTCAGGAACCACTCGTAGGGACGATAGAAATGCTCATCTACCAGGTCTGCTCCCAGACGTTTCATCTCGGGCCACAGGTAATCAAACTGGTCACCCTCGGAGTTGGGACCTGATGAGCCTACAATCTTTATATTGGGATAAGCTTTGCGAATAGCCTTGATGAAGGGCTCCAGACGTTCCGGATAGAGGGCGTCCCACTGCTCGTTACCTATACCTATATATTTAAGGTTGAATGGCTCGGGGTGTCCCATATCTGCACGGACCTTTCCCCACTTGGAGTCGGCTGGGCCGTTGGCGAACTCTATAAGGTCAAGGGCATCCTGGATGTAGGGGTCCAGCTGGTCAACCGGTACATGCGCGTTGATGTCATCGTTCTGGAACTGGCATGCCAGACCGCAAGAGAGAATGGGCAGGGGCTCTGCGCCTATATCCTCACTCAATTGGAAGAATTCAAAGAATCCCAGTCCGTAACTCTGGAAATAGTCGGGATAAAAACGGTGGGGGAATGTATATTCCCAACGGTTCTCGTTTAGCGGACGGTTCTCGACCGGACCAACGGTGTTCTTCCAGTTGTAACGGGTGTCAAGGTCTGTGCCCTCAACAATGCAGCCGCCGGGGAAACGGAATATACCGGGGTGAAGGTCGGCCAATGCCTGAGCCAGATCCTTGCGCAGTCCGCCTTCGCGTCCCTTCCAGGTATCTGCAGGGAAGAGTGAAATATGCTCCAGATCCACGCTGGCACCGCCACGTGTCTCCATGAATATACGGAGTGTGGCTTTTTCAAGGGTCTCGGTGGAGCGTAGGGTAACCTTGTATTTCTTCCATTCTTTCCCGTTTACGGTAAGTCTCTGCTGACATACAAAATGGTCCTCACCCATAGAGGCGGTGTTGACAAGCTCCACACGCAATGTTACGGGTACATCGGCACGAGCCCAAACTGAGAAATTATATTGCTCACCTTTTTTTATGCCGATACCAAAGAAACCTTCATTGTCAAGACCAGTATGCTTATGGGCATGTCCGGGATCTGACAGACGTACATAATGTGGATTGCGTTCAAACGGACCGTCATTGCGAACCTCAACATTTCCGAAGATTTTCCATCCTTGCAGGGCGTTGGGAAATTCAAAAGAACGGTTTTTGACCAGTTCGGCATAGAGCCCGCCGTCGGCAGCATAGTTGATATCTTCAAAAAAGATACCGTACATGGTGCTATGAATGGGAGCGCCGGTCTTCTTTACATTTATGTCAAAAGTGTTGTCCGCACCTGTTACCGGAATTGCCGTCATTACTGTGAGGGCGGTTACAAGAAGGCTAAAAGGTTTCATATCTTTAAATTATTAGGTTATACAGTTTGTTTCATCCGCAAAAATATGTACATTCGTCAACAAATAGGTGGAAAAATGAAAACTATAGGTGGAAAAATCGCATCTGTCAGTTTGTGGTTATTGTTCTTGTCCGGCCTCTTTCTGAAATGCGCCGCACAAGGTTCATTTGCCGGGGCGCATCTGTCCAGGTTTATAGGCATATCGGAGGGACTGCCCTCTAATTTCGTGGATGACATAATGTTTGATGATGCGGGCTTTATGTGGATTGCCACATCGGGAGGGGGATTGTGCCGGTATGACGGTTACGAATTCATAGTCATGGCTACCGGAACTGAATATGAACTGAAGAGTAATTTTGTCAGGAATGTGGTGGAGGACCGGTTCCACAGGCTGTGGATAGGGACAGAGTGGGGTATCGAGGTGTTTGACCTTATGAATTCCTGCATGGTTCCTGTTGCTGGGACTGACGGTACGGCTTTCAGGCACTTTCAGGGTGGTTCATGCGCATTTATGACTTTGGATGCTAAAGGTTGTATCTGGGCCAAGAGCGGTCAGACGCTAATCCGTGTTGAGTTTGATGATTCCGGAAATGCAGTCAGGGTGGATAGCCTTGATGATCCGCGAATGGAACAGCCTGCCATGGTTTTCAAGGATGTGGAGAAGAATGGAACAGTGTGGATAGGCATGGGCGGTACAATATACCAGGTACGTCATGCTGACGGCAGATTGGATTGCGTTCCGGCGTTGCCCGGTTTTATTTATAATCCGGAGTCGCTGGTTACTGACTATATCGTCAAGGATCAGGATGTGTGGATAGCAACCATAGACGGGCTGTTCAGATACAATATGCCTACCGGGTTGTGGAAGCTGTATGTTACAGATCCCAACAATGACAAATCCCTGTCACAGAACTACATTAGCGGTCTGGCTCTTACGTCTGACAATACGCTTGTGGCAATATCGCTCAAGGGTGCAAACATCTACAGGCCTATTGATGACAGTTTTGAGCGTCTCTCCAGTGAACCGGATATGGATGGATGCAGTCTGAGCAGCAACTTCCTTAATTGCGTGAGCGTAAGAGGTGATGACGTGTGGTTTGGAACTGAGAGCGCCGGTCTTATTCAACTTAAGACCAAACGGTTGGCAATCAGTAATTTTCGACATGAATCACAGAATTCATCGTCAATAGGCCCGAATCCGGTCAATGCCGTTTATCAGACTGGTGATGGTATGCTGTGGGTGGGAAACGTGGAGAGCGGCCTGAATTATACAATGAATCCTAAAGAGGGGTTCAGCCATATTACTGCAAGGGATGGCGGTATAAGCCATAATTCGGTAAGTGCTGTCAAGGGTGACGTGAAAGGAAACCTGTGGGTAGGAACATGGGGAGGGGGCGTGGATGTGCTGAGCGGCAAATATCCTTATGAAAGAGTGGCCAAGCCAATGTGGAGGGGGCATCAATCAGACCGTATTGATCATGTGGGCGTACTTGAACTGGATACACTGAACAATCTGATGTGGATAGGCTGCAATACCGGGATTTACTATTGCGACCTGTCAACTTATGATGTATATGCCGCGTTTGAAGATCAGCCTACGGGGTGTATCGGATCGTGCATTGACACAGACGGACAGTTGTGGATAGGAAGCCAGAACGGAGTTCATGTGATTGACCTCAAAAGTGCGCGCAGGAATGGAGACCGGTTGGATTTCGGCTATGTGAACCTTCGTGAAAAACTGGATGAACCGGGATCTGGGGTTCCGGACAAGATAGTCTCCATAATCCAGTCCAGGGATGGTGCAATATGGCTTGGAAGTAACGGAAACGGTATATATAAAACGGAGGAAAGTCAGTCGGGGGATATGGTTTTCAGCAATATCAGCATGAGAGACGGACTTATAAGCAATGTGGTCAGATGTCTTGAAGAGGATGAATGGGGCAATATATGGATATCTACCGCTAACGGTCTCTCTATGTTGTCTCCGGGTTCCATGCAGTTTCTGAACTATTCGGTCGGGCAGGGGTTGCTTTCATCGCAATTCTATCTGAATGCATCATGTGTCTGCACGGATGGTTCTCTCTGTTTCGGTACGGTTGACGGACTCTCTGTGATAGAGCCTTCCAGAAGCAGCTATAAATACCCTCCTCTGAACCTGCATATTACAAAGACATCGGTTGACGGGGTGGTCAATTACAGTCCATACATATCGGGCGTTACCCTGCACGAGCGTGACCGTTCCCTTCTTTTCTCCTTTTCTACCCTGAACTATGCCACTAATTCACGTTTCAGTTATATGTACCGCATGGATGGTATAGATTCCAAATGGTACAAGGTGGGCGTTTCGGGCAATACGATAACATATCCGTCGCTTCCTGCGGGTGATTATACGCTGCAGGTAAAAGCCATGGGAGCTCCCGGCTCGGCTGCGGATATGATAAACCTTCCTATTCATGTCAAGCCCTATTTCAGGCATACGATATTGGCCAAACTGTTGCTGCTGTTTTTTGTGTGGGGAATAATTCTGATATGGCATAAGCGCAGAACCCGTTTCCTGGTAAAACAGAAGGAATTGCTTCAACGTACTGTCGATGAACGTACCAGGGAGATAAACAATCAGCGCCTGCTCATAGAACAGAAAGCCGAAGAGCTGGACCGTCAGAATGCCGTGCTTAAGCATGAGGTGGAGGAACTGGCAGGCAACAGGCTGATTATTGCCCTTAATCCTACGGCTCCGGAAAACAGCAGGGAAGACGATTTCAGGAGCAAGGTAATGGATGTGCTTAAAAGCAGTTACTCCAATCCGGATCTGGATGTGGCGCTGTTCTGTGAGCGTATGGGCATGAGTAAGACTTCCCTTAACAAGAAGCTTCAGGAATCGATGGGCCATTCGGTGACGGAGCTGATACGTACTTATCGTCTGACTGTGGCACGTGAGATGATTGAGAATAATCGTCAGACCGGTTTGATGAACATATCAGAGATAGCCTATGGCTGTGGTTTCAATGATCCCAAATATTTTACCCGCTGTTTCTCTAAAGAGTTCGGAATGGCTCCCAGTGCTATCTGAGAGCGTTTTTCAAACTTGGTCCAAAAATCCACCTTTTGCGTTTTTTTATACACCTTTTATATTTTTATGTAAGATAATTTTGTACCAGCCAAAATTAACTGACAAACTATAAAAGGTATGAGAAAATTCAAATTTATCCTTTTGTCTGCCTTGACCTTATTATATATAGGGCCGGCATTGACAAGTTGTGAAGGGGGAATCGAAAGGTACAATATCGATGCCCCGGATGACATTCAGCAAAAAATCGATTCTATTGCTGAAGAAAAAGCCAAGATTGATACCGGTGATACGGTATATGTTACAATCGCCAATTCCATAGTAGGAGCTGAAGATTGTTCTACTCCATGGGATGGTGCTACCTCCCAGTGGTTTGCCGTTCCTTCCAACCGTCTTCTCCACATTGATTTCATAAACCATGGATCGGAGGCCAATAACTGGAACAACTGGAATCTCCGTCTTGCCGACGCATCCGAGAACAAGGTAGAACTGTTCGTTATCCGCTCTGATGCATTTGGATGGGGTAATGCCGACTTTGCCCTTTCGGCTATGGAGTTTAACTATGGTGAGCTTGCCGCCTCGGCAGGAGTTGAGGATCTGTGGGCCTACTTCCGTTCTGTTATGGACGGAGCAAGGGTAGAGATGGAGATTGATCATTCCAAGACCGGTAATGTTTACGTTACGGCTACAATGTATGCCCAGAACGGAGACATCCTGGTTGAGAAGTACCATCAGCCGGTTTCAGCTACTGAGGATATATATGCTACACTGGTTTGTGACGGCAGCTGGTTTGATATAAAGAATGCCTATACCGTAACTTCAAAGGTTCAGGCTCTTGAGGATTTTGATGCTGTTTCAATCTCTGTTTCCGGAATGCCGCAGTCACTTGAGATAGGCCAGACTGATTTCTGGGGCAGCGCAGTTGCCACAGTTACGTTTGCCGACGGTTCACAGGCTGTTGCCGATACCGCAGACATCACATTCTCTGTAATCCCTGACCTCAATACGGTTGGTGAGAAGACGGTTGTCCTGTCATATTCAAAGACCAAGTTAGGTCAGGCAGGTGCTACAGTTCTGGGTTATTATACATTGAACGTTGTGAATAACGTTGTTTCAATAGCTGTCACCAAGAAGCCGAATATAGACACCTATTATATATTTGACCAGTTGGAGGGTACCAAACTGCGTTTTGATACTTGCGGAATAGTGGTTACCGCTACATATGCAGATAACACAACAGGTGTGATTGCCAATAACGTACTTGTATTTGACAGCATACCGGCTGTTGTGGGAACTCCGGAGGTAAAGATAACCTATGTGGGCAGTACAGATGAGTTTATCACCACATGCCAGATTAATGTGGTTAAGGGAACATCCGAGGTAGGTAAGGCCGACTATTCAAATGGTTTTGGTGCCACATCAACTCCCGATGTTCCCGTTCAGGCCGGTGATTCTGTGGTTCTAAAGGGAATGCTCTATTCACTTTCATTGCAGAACTATCATAGTCCTTGTGTTATCCTGCGTAAGGCTAATCTTTCTGAGTACGCCGTATTCCGTATGGACCATTTCGGTTGGGGTGGCAGTTGGGATGCTATCAAAGATGTCCAGGGTAAAGTAGTTTCTAACTGGAACTGGGATTTCTTCAGACAGTATCTTACATATTCACTTGTAACCATCACGGTAAAGAATAACGGCGATGGTACAGCGTATGTAAAATATGATGTGGTTTATCCTAATGGCGAAAAACATTTCCAGTACTATACCGGAATTCCCATTGACGATATCGCTGACTTACAGATATCCATCGTTCCGGAGTCTTCATACATGGTATTTTTTGAATAATAAAACCCTGAATATATGAAACAGTTTAGTATTTCAATAGCATTATGCTGCCTGCTGGCCGTATCTGGAATTACCGGATCATTAGCAAACGCAGCACCCACAACAGTTCAGGCCGGTGAGAACATAACGGTAAAAGGTACTCTTGTTGATGAAACCGGAGAGCCTGTTATTGCCGCCGCTGTAGCTCTTAAAGGCAATACTACAATAGGTACCGCGTCAGACCTGGACGGAAACTTTACTCTTTCAGTACCCGGTGATGCTGTACTGATCATACAGTGTCTGGGGTATGAGACCAAAGAGGTTGCCGTCAACGGCAAGGCCAATCTTGGAACGATAACAGTCAATACCGAGTCTCTCTTCCTGGACCAGGTAGTGGTTATCGGTTACGGTACTCAGAAGAAGGCAGACCTTACCGGTTCCGTGGCAGTAGTTGAAGCAGAGGAACTGAAGCGTGTGTCGCACAGCAACATCTCCTCAATGCTTGAGGGTAAGGTGGCAGGTGTCAATATCACAACTGACGGTCAGCCGGGTGCCGATCCCGCAGTTCGTATCCGTGGTTTGGGCAGCTTTGGCGATACCAGTCCTCTGTATGTAATAGACGGTGTCCCGATGGGAACTTCAATCCGTGATTTCTCTCCCAATGATATCGAGACCCTCCAGGTTCTCAAGGATGCATCGGCCGCAGCCATTTACGGTTCTCGTGCTGCTAACGGCGTGGTCATCATCACAACCAAGAGCGGAAAGAAGGAACAGCCTATGAAGATTGACTATTCAGGCTATTTTGGCGTTGACCGCATCAGGAAGGGTGTCTATAAGGTAATGGATTCACAGGAATACGGCGATTATGTAAGAATGGCATTCGCCAACAGCGGAATGGAGGCACCTTCAGGCTACAATCCTGCAAGTGCTGATTATCTGGATCCTTCAAAGTATAACACAGACTGGTTTGACACAATGTTTAAGACCGGTATCCGCCAGAATCATAACGTGAATATCTCAGGCGGCGGTCAGAACAATACCTACAACATAGGTCTTGACTATTTCAGCCAGAAGGGAACACTTGAGGGTGCCGGTCCTGACTTTGACCGTTTCACAGCACGTGTTAACAATAACATGGACATAAGGTTCATCAGTCTCAAGACAGGTATCGTATATAGCCACAGCAAGCAGAATAACATGTCCATGAGTAATGCCAATGAGTATGTCCAGGGTCTTTATGGTCAGCAGTATCCTGTCATGGCATCTGCTCTGATCATGCCTCCCACCATTCTTGCCCATGACAGCCGTACCTGGGTTCTGGATGATGTTCTTGCTCCTGCAACAGAATACCACTATGACTCTTATGGTTACGGTACCTATTATGACAAGACCCATGGTGACCTGCGAATGACCAATCCGCTCCTGACAAACAATCTGCTTGAGCGCAATACTCTGGTTGACAGGATTGTGGCTACCGGAACAGCTAAGATTGACCTTCTGGATATGATTGGATTCAAGAATGATAACCATAAACTGTCTTATAACCTGAATCTCTCATACAGCCGTACTATTGCAAAGGACTTTACATTCGTTCCAGCTTTCATCCAGAGTACTACCAACTATCTGGACAAGAGCAACGAGACTCTCAATGAAGGTTACCGCTCATATACCGATGCCCTGATAGAGAATTTCCTGACATACGAAGGTACAATGGGTCGCCATCATCTGAATCTTGTGGCAGGTCAGACATTTGAGCGTGAAAAATATCATACTCTCACAGGTCGTGGCAACAGCATGCCTGAGCCGTATTACCTTCAGGTTAGCAACGCAGCTACCCGCGATGCCGGTTCATACGAGAGCGAACATGTGCTGGCTTCATATCTGGGCCGATTCACATACGATTATGACGGCAAGTACCTCCTTCAGGCAACTGTACGTCGTGACGGTTCAAGCCGCCTTTCAAGCGCTGACCATTGGGACTGGTTCCCCTCATTCTCGGCAGGATGGCGCATAGACCGTGAGAACTTCTTCAATGTGGAAAGCATTAATATGTTAAAGCTCCGTACCAGCTACGGTATCCTGGGTAACGAGAACATAGGTGAATATCAGTATATGGGTACAATGCCCCGCGGAAACTATACATACAGCTTTGGCGGAACAAAGGTTACCGGATCTGCCATCTCGGATTATGTGAACACCGCAATCCGTTGGGAGAAGAAAAAGACTTTCGATATAGGTCTGGATCTGGCGTTCTGGGAAAACAAGTTTGAAATCAATGCCGACTGGTATCACGCCATGTCCGAGGACCTGCTCTATGCAGTAGCCGTTCCGGCCGAGGCTGGTGCTACCAACACCACGGTTACAATGAACGCCGCTACCATGCTGAATACCGGCTTTGAGCTTGCAGCTACATACCGTAGCCACGAGAATGAGCTCAAATATGAGATATCGGCCAACATGACTCTTCCCAAGAATGAGGTCAAGAGCCTGGGTATGACCAATGAGCCGCGTACCGACGGTTACAGCCGTACCGAGGTGGGCAATGAGGTAGGCCGTTTCTACGGATATGTATATGAGGGTATATTCCAGAGTCAGGAGGAGATAGACAACCGTGTCAATGACTTGGGCAAACCCGTAGTGCAAAGCGGTGCAAAACCCGGCGATGTGGCATACAAGGATGTCAATAATGACGGAAAGATTACCAATGAGGACCAGGATTATCTGGGCTCGGGAATGGCTAAGATACAGTTTGGCCTGAATCTGAGGTTCGAATACAGGAACTTTGACCTCAATATCTCAACTTACGGAGCTGCCGGTCATAAGGTTCTTGACTATGTTGACATGGTGCTTCACAACTCATATGGAATCACCAACAAGAGCACGGACCTGCTGAACGCCTGGACTGCCGAAAACCACAGCGAGACTGTTCCTGCCGTTTCATACAAGACCGATGCCTCCATCACCAATGATATGTTCAGTTCACGCTTCCTGCAGAACGGAGCCTACTGGAAGATTGCCAACATTGAGTTGGGTTACAACTTCCCTGACGGCACTTTTGGAAAGACCATCAGTAACGCACGTGCATACGTATCGGCTCAGAACCTGGCCTCTTTGACCAAGTACAGAGGCTATAACGTTGACTTTGCCGGCGGAACTTTCACCCCGGGATTCAACTATTGCTCTTATCCCACTCCCATGTCATTCATGGCTGGTGTTCATTTCTCATTCTAATAACAGATATACCGTACTATTATGAAAAAGATAAATCTTATTATAGCAGCGGTTCTGGCTACCGGTATGGTTTCATGTACAGACCAGCTTGACGTGACCAATCCCAACAACCAGACCACATACGATTTCGGAAACACCGAGTCGGACCTTCAGGAGGCTCTGATAGCATGTTACAACAGAATCCGTCTGGAGGGTACATTTGCCCGTGTAGGTTACACTATGGATGCTGTACGTGGAGATGAAGTGTGGAATTCATCCCAGCAGTGGTATATTAATTATGATAACCTGAATTCAAACGGTCAGATTGATATAGGCGACCAGTGGATATGGCGTGACAACTATCATGTTGTAAACCGTTGCAACTTTGTGCTTTCCAAGGTAGGTTCGGCCAGAATGTCCGATAATACCCGTAACGAGATAAAGGGACAGGCTCTGTTCCTTAGGGCTCTGGCTTATTACGAGCTGGCTACATATTATCAGAATGTACCTCTTTATACGGATTATGCCGATTATTCATCTCTGGAGAGTATGTATGCATCAAACTCAAGCCAGGATGATGTGTTTGACCAGATTGAGGCCGACCTCAAGGAGGCCGTTACCCTTCTGCCTACACGTGACAAGGGAGGTGAATGGGCTAAGGGCCGTGCTACCCGCGGATCGGCAGCCGGTTATTTGGCACGCGCTCTCATGTTCCGTCATAAATATGCCGAAGCATACGGATATTTAAAGGATATCATTAAGGGTGAATACGGAACCTATGGTCTTATGGCCGATTACGGTGACAACTTCAAGGAGGGACCTCAGTATGAGAACAACAAGGAGAGTCTCTTTGAGGTACAGTTCATGGATTATGGCACCGGCGGTACAGATGAGGAGTGGACTCCTGTCAACATCAGTTCCAATGCATCTCAGGGTCATGCCGTAGAGAGTAACTACGGCTCTCAGGCTCTGGGCAGTTGGGGTGACCTGGCCATGTCGCCGTGGCTTTACAACCTCTTTAAAGCCGAGCGTTGCACAGACAACACCCTGGATCCCCGTCTCTATTGGACAGCAGTCACATACGAGCCTGAGTACAGCGCATATACAGGCGCCATCACAGCAGCTTATCCTAACGGTGACCCGCGTTCAAATGTGGTATATCAGAAGGAGATTACAGCTACTCCTCTTTCAAACAACGGACAGGGCGGAATCTCAATAGCCAAGTTCACCAATGCCCGTAACAATATCTATTCAACTATCGTTACAGGTCTGCATTGCGGAATCAATCTCCGCCTGATGCGTTACAGCGACGTCCTGTTGCGTGCCGCAGAGTGTGAGAATGAGATTAATGGCCCCACCCAGCAGGCTATAGACTATATAAATGAGGTGCGTCGCCGTGTAGCTCTGAAAGACCTTAAGCTCTCTGATTTCAACACCAAGGATAAACTCTTTGAGCAGATTGCAAACGTAGAGCGTCCCAAGGAGTTCGGTTGCGAGAACGGCCGCGGCATTGACCTGATTCGTTGGGGATTCTTCTATGATTCAGACCGTTTGGCACAGATACGCCAGCACAGCGCATACATGCGTAACGGTACGGCATCGACCGATGAGCTTACTCTTGAGACAGCCGATGACTACTCTCTGCGTTATTTTGAGCCGGGTCATGAGTATTTCCCCATATTCCAGAATACACTGGATGCCAACCCGAATCTTACCGGTAATTCAGCCAATAAGAATATAGATAATAGCGTGGAGTTCCTCCAGAAATGGACGGTGCATCCTGTAGTTGCCCAATGATATTTATGTTTGACAAAGACGGAGTACGCATAGGGCGTATTCCGTCTTTTTTTCTAAATTCGCATTTATGAAAACCAAATACATCTTTTTGTCAAGCCTGATGCTTGCTGCAGCGTGGGCGTGTTCCGATCCCGGTGAAGGCTCAGGGATACGTACGTCAGGCGGCAACACAAACCAGAATACGGAATTCAAGGCACCCGATTATGCCGATGACTATTCGGCGATTGCATCATGGGATTATCATGTTCAGTGGAACCTGGCCAATGTCCACGATCCGTCAGTGGCATTCTATGACGGTTACTACTATATGTACGGAACCGATGCCTCTTACGGTAACGAGCATCTCAAGGCAACCCGAGGACGTCATTTCCAGGGACGCCGTTCCAAGGACCTGGTCAACTGGTTTTATGTGGCCGGACCGTTCAATGACGCTCCGTCATGGGTGGCTGATTCGCTCAATTCAATCCGCACCCGTATGGGACTCACTCCAATAAACGGTGCTGACATACAGTACGGCTACTGGGCACCTGTGGTACGCCGTGTAAATGTGGGCGGTAAGGATGTGCTCAGAATGTACTACTGCATTGTGATTGACAATTACATCAAGAGCGGTAAGCCTACATCGGCCGCTTTTGACGGCAGCTGGAGTGAACGTGCCTTTATAGGTATGTGTGAGAGTACCGATCCTTATGGCGCAGTATGGGAGGACAAGGGATTCGTAACCTGCTCCTCATCGGACAAGGGTCGTGACGGTTGGACACGTGCCGATGCCGGCAATTGGGATGCCTATTTCTACTATAATGCCATAGACCCCACATATATAGTAACGCCTCAAGGCAAGCATTATCTTATACATGGTTCGTGGCACAGCGGGTTCGCCCTGCTGGAGATTGACGCCGAGAGCGGCAAACCCAAGGCTACCTTGGGTGATCCCTGGGCCGACAGTGCCGAAGAACTTACCGCCCGTTACGGACAACGCATAGGTACCCGTACCGCTGGTTCACGCTGGCAGGGCAGTGAGGCACCGGAGATTATCTACAAGGACGGTTACTATTACCTGTTTATGGCGTATGACGGCCTGGATGTTCCGTATAATACCCGTGTAGTGCGCAGTGAGAATATCGAGGGTCCGTATTATGATATTACCGGACGCAATTTCACCAACGGACGTGGAGACTGCTATCCCATAGTGACTCATCCCTACCGTTTTGAACAGGGATACGGTTGGGTAGGTATATCGCATTGCGGCATATTTCAAAAGGAGGGGACCGATGAGTGGTTCTACTGCTCTCAGGGACGTCTGCCGGCAAATGTGGGCGGAAACCATTACAGCAACGCCATAATGATGGGCCATGTGCGCCGTATAGTATGGTGTCCCGCATCGGCCTCCGAGCCCGACAACCTTTGGCCGATAGCTCTGCCGGAACGTTATGCTGCCGTGCCTGACAGCAAGATTACATCAAATGACCTGATTGGTACGTGGGAGCATATCGGACTGGTATATAATTATGGGCAGCAGGATATGTCTCAGGATATCGTTCTTGGACCTGATGGGAACATAACCGGAGCCATTACAGGAAAGTGGAGTTACGATGAGGCGACCAAACGACTCACTCTGGGTAATGTAGTGGTATGCGTGGAACGTGAGCTGGACTGGGAGGCCAATCCCCGCCGTGAGACAATCGTTTATGCCGGTGTTGACAAGAATAATAAGGTTACCTACTGGGGAAAGAAAATTTGATGTTATTTTTGTACTCAGAAAGTAGCCTAACCAACAATATTCAATATGAAAAGAAAACTTATCCTGATGGCGGTATGCGCATCATTCATGTTTGGCGTAAACGCAGTCAAACCCGTCAAGGCACCTGCAGGCGGAAAGAAAATCAGTAATGAACTTATAGGCATATTCTTTGAGGATATCAGCTCATCGGCCGATGGCGGTCTGTGTGCCGAGCTTATCCAGAACGGATCGTTCGAGTTCAGTCCGTCCGAGCGTGACGGTTGGGGTCCCGGAACCGCATGGCGCTCAATCCGCCCGGGTCACTCTCTTGGTTACATTGAACCTAAGCAGCAGGATCCTATCCATCCCAACAACCCCAACTATATGCGCCTGAACATTGAGCGCGTGGGCATGTACTATGACTACAACGGCTGGACCGGCGTAGGTATCCAGAACGACGGTTATGACGGCATTCTGCTTAAGGGCGGTGAGAAATATGATTTCTCGGTGTTCCTGCGTAATCCTGACGGCAAGGATAAGGAGGTTCGTGCAGTGCTGCTGGTTCCCGGCCGCGGATTCCGTGCACAGGCTACCGTCATTGCCGATACCACCTTCAGCGTTTCAGGCAAGGAATGGAAGAAATATGAGTATACTCTGACAGCAGCGCAGGATTGCCCCAACGCATCACTGCAGTTGCTTTCACTCACCACCGGCGTGATGGATATCGATATGGTTTCTCTCTATCCGCAGGATACTTACAAGGGTCACGGACTGCGCAAGGACCTGGCTCAGGCGCTGGTTGATTTGAATCCCAAGTTCATGAGGTTCCCCGGCGGTTGCGTAGTACACGGCGGCGGTGACGGATTCTGGGATACATATCGTTGGAAGACTACTGTCGGCCCCAAGGAGACCCGTCGCGGCATCAAGAATACATGGGGTTACCATCAGAGCATGGAGATGGGATTCTTTGAGTATTTCCAGTTCTGCGAGGATGCAGGTATGGAGCCTCTGCCCATTCTGCCTTGCGGTGTAAGCTGTCAGGGTACCAACGGCGGTTGGAACATGCGCACACAGGCTCAGGATGCCGTTCCCATGGAGGATATGCAGGAGTGGGCCGATGAGGCTCTCGACCTGATTGAGTGGGCCAACGGTCCCGCTGATTCAAAGTGGGGTAAGGTTCGTGCCGATGCAGGTCATCCGGAGCCTTTCAACCTGAAGTATCTGGGTCTTGGAAACGAGGAGAAAATCACTCCCGAGTTTGAGGAGCGTTTCAAGTTCATATATGACCAGGTTCGCGCCAAGTATCCTGAGATTGTGATTGTAGGTACCGCAGGCCCCGGTTCACATCCCGGCAACGGTGACTATGAGGAGGGCTGGAAGTTTGCAACACAGCTTGAGGTTCCTATACTGGACGAGCACTATTATGAGCAGCGTAACTATTTCCTGACCAGTCGTCAGTATGACAACTATCCCCGTGACCGCAAGACCAAGGTCTATCTGGGCGAGTATGCCGCCAAGGACAAGAAGCTTATAGATGCCCTTGCCGAGGGTCTTTACCTATTGCATGTGGAGCGTAACGCTGACGTTGTGGTAATGACCTCATATGCCCCGCTGTTTGCCCGCAAGAACACCAACAACTGGAATCCGGACCTGATCTATTTTGACAACGAGCGTCCGTTCCTTACGTGCAGCTATTACGTTCAGCAGATGTTCGGCCAGTCCAGCGGAGACTACTTCTATGGTGACTGCGTAAAGTTTGACCGTGCCGATGACAACCTGCTTGGCCAGTCCGTAGTTCTTGACACCCAGGCCCGCAAACTTTATCTCAAGGTTTGCAACGCCGGTGAGAACGCAGCCAAGGCTACAATTAACCTCTCTCGTTTCAGCGGATTCAAGAGTGTGACCAAGACCACGATTTCAGGCCAGCCTAACGATGAGAACGGTTTCGATGCACAGCCCATAGCTCCTGTAACAGAGGATGTAAAGCTCAAGAGCAAGACTATTCTTGATGTGGAGCCGTACTCCATCACCCTTTACACTATCAACCTGTAAAACAGATAACCATTGACTTGATAAAAAAAGAATGAGCCGGGCTTCACAGTCCGGCTCATTCATACTTTATAACCCTAAACTTATGAAAATCTTATATAAGTGCTTTATCTTGCTATTCTGTTGTTGAAGTATTCCATTGATACGCTGTTCATTGCAACCTCGTTCTGAGCGGTAACCAGAATCTCGCTGAACATATCGGTGTAAGCCTCCTTGATGTCCTCGATCTTGGCTGTCTTCTTGTCGTCGCTGTTGTCGGTGCGGCATACGGTCTCGATCTCGGTGAGCATCTTCTGATACATGGGGATGAACTGGAGGGCGTCGGCCTGGCTGAGTTCTGCAACTACGTCGGCTACTGTAGCCTCATTCTCGTTAACACTCTGTGCGTTTGCACTCATTCCGAAAAGCAGTGCTGCAACTGCAGCGAAGAAAATCTTTTTCATAATTCTTATTTTTTTGTTTTTGTTATTTCGTTTTGTTTGTGGACCCGTTTTCTTGCGGCGTTCGATTATAAGAGTCAAAAAGTGGCCGAAGGTTAAGTGGAAAGTTAATAATTTATCCTTCGTTAACATAAACATTAACAAATAACCAATCCTTAAAACTTGCTTAACAAAAAGAAAGTCAGCGATAAACATAATTTATCGCTGATTCATCTCTTTAACTTTAACTTGTTATTTTATGAAGTAGGTGGATTCTGACTGTTGTAGTGTTTTTCGCGGCGTTCATATTTAATAGTCTTATAATAAGGTAAAGTTAAGTTTAGGGGTGATGCTTAGCACAAAATTTTGCACTATCTTTACATCAAATATTACATAACCAGATATAATCAAGAAAGACGATATGGAGAGAACATGGCGTTGGTTCGGCAAGAAGGATAAGATTACGCTTGCCATGCTTAAGCAGATTGGTGTTGAGGGCATTGTGACTGCATTGCATGATGTGCCCTTGGGTCAGGTTTGGACTCGTGAGAAGATACGTGACCTGCGTGAGTACATTGAGAATTACGGAATGCGCTGGAGTGTGGTCGAGAGCCTGCCGGTGGTTGAGACAATCAAGTACGGCGGCCCGGATCGCGACCATCAGATTGAGGTCTATAAGGAGTCATTGCGCAATCTGTCGGCCGAGGGTATCCATTGCATATGCTACAACTTCATGCCGGTTCTGGATTGGGCACGTACTGACCTGTTCCATATTAACCCCAATGGATCTACCAACCTTTACTTTAACTACGCCGAGTTCGCCTATTTTGACATCTATATCCTTAAGCGCGAGGGCGCACGCGAGGAGTGGGCCAAGTTCCGTTTCCCCGCAGGAGTAGGTGAGGGCCGCAGTGTCCTGGCCGAGGCCGATGAGTTGGCCAAGACCATGACCCCCGAGGGTGAGCACAAGCTGGTTGAGACCATCATCATCAAGACCCAGGGCTTTGTAAGCGGTAACTTCAGCGAGAACGATGAGGCTCCCATCCAGAAGTTCCGTGATTTCCTGAACCTTTACAAAGGCATAGACAAGGCACAGCTGCGTGCCAATATGAAATACTTCCTGGAGGCTATCATGCCTACCTGCGAGGAGTACAACATGAACATGTGCGTACATCCCGACGATCCCCCAATTGAGGTACTGGGTCTGCCGCGCATAGTCCGCACCGAGGAGGATATCCAGTGGTTCCTGGATGCAGTACCCAACAAGCACAACGGCCTGACATTCTGCGCAGGCTCACTCTCAGCTGGCGCTTACAACAACGTAGTTGAGATGGCTAAGAAGTTTGCGTCACGTACACACTTTGTACACCTGCGTTCATGCCACATATTCCCCAACGGTGACTTTACCGAGGCTTCACACTTAGGCGGTCGTGCAGACCTGATTGAGCTCTGCCGCATATTTGAGAAGGAGAATCCTGCTCTGCCTATGCGTGTGGATCACGGTATGACATTCACCGATGAACCCGGCGGCATAATGGATGAGTCCAGCCACGGACACAACGCAGGTTACACCCTGCTGGGACGCATGTTCGCAATGGGTCAGGTGCAGGGTATTTTAGCTACGGTTGATAGGGAACTGGGAATTGAGTACAAGCAGCCTGGTTTCTTTGATTAATTGAAAATTGAAAAGTGAGAATTGAAAATTGAAAAGTGATGAGACTTACAGAAATAACAAGCGGTAGGTTCAACGCCGCAGAGTGGGAGAAAAAAGGTTATCTGCTCCCCAAGTTTGATATAGAGGCTGTACGCCGCAAGACACACGATGAACCCACATGGGTACATTTTGGCGGCGGTAACATTTTCCGCGCCTTCCCGGCTGCAATCATCAATGACGCCCTGAATACCGGCAAGTATGACCGCGGTGTCATTATGGCTGAGACCTTTGACTATGAGATTATAGACAAGGCTTACGCTCCTTATGACAACCTTTCACTCTTGGTCAGCCTGCAGTCAACAGGTACCATTGAGAAGAAGGTGATTGCATCTGTAACCGAAGCACTGAAGGCCGATCCGCAGTTCCCGGATTGGAACCGCCTGGTTGAGATTTTCCGTAACCCCTCATTACAGATGATTTCTTTCACCATCACCGAGAAGGGTTACACCTTCAACGAGGCTGATTTGGCACGCGGCCTGAAGCCCATGTTCGCAATGGGTAAGGTTTGCGCCCTGTTGCTGGAGCGCTTCAACGCAGGCAAGTTGCCGCTTACCGTTCAGAGCATGGACAACTGCTCTCACAACGGTGACAAGGTAAAGGCTGGCGTTATGGCATATGCCGAGCGTTGGGTTGCCGATAAACTTGTACCTGCAAATTTCCTGGCTTACCTCAAGGATGAGAAGAAAATCACATTCCCCTGGTCAATGATTGATAAGATCACTCCGCGTCCTCATGAGAAGGTTAAGGAGATGCTTGCCAAGGATGGCTTTGAGGATAATGACTACATCGAGACAGAGAAACATACCTTTACAGCCCCATTCGTAAACGCGGAGGAGGTGCAGTATCTGGTAATCGAGGACAACTACACTAACGGCCGTCCTCCGTTGGATTTGGGCGGTGCCCTGTACACCACACGCGAGACTGTAGACAAGGTTGAGACCATGAAGGTAACCACCTGCCTCAACCCCTTGCATACCGCAATGGCCATTTACGGCTGCATGCTGGGCTACACCCTTATATCGGCCGAAATGGCTGATGAGGATATCCGTCCCTTCATCCAGAAAATGGGTTACATGGAGGCAATGCCGGTCGTGGTCGATCCGGGAATCCTGAACCCGTATGAGTTTATAGGCGCCGTAATCAAACGCCGTCTGCCCAATCCGTTCATGCCCGATGCCCCGCAGCGTATTGCCTGCGATACCAGCCAGAAGATTCCAATCCGCTTTGGCGAGACCATCAAGAAATACATCGCCCGCGGTCTGGATATGGACAACCTGGTGCTCATCCCGCTTGCACTTGCCGGCTGGGCACGTTATCTCAAAGGCATAAAGGATGACGGAACACCGTTCGAGCCTTCACCCGATCCTCTGTTGGCCGAAATGCAGGCAATCGTAGCACCCCTTGAAATCGGCAAGGCTGATCAGGACTACTCATGCCTAAAGAAACTCTACAGCCGTAAGGATGTGTTTGCCGTTGACCTGTATGAGGCAGGTCTTGGCGAGCGCATAGAGGGTATGGTCAAGGAACTCTACGCCGGCACCGGCGCCGTCCGCAAGACTCTGCACAAATACGTACAAGCGAGATAAAACTCACATTGTTAGACTGATAGAGCGTTGCAAAAACGTTGCAGATTAAATGCAACGGTAATGCAACGCTCTTTTCTTGTTATGGGCTGACTGCCGTTCTACCTTTGTCGCCAGAACAAATCAAAAAACGACAACGATATGAAAAAGCTGGTCATTATCCTTATTTCATTAATGTGTGTGAGTGTGGCATACGCCCGCAAGGAAAAGAATGTTGAGTCCGATAAAACCTTTGAGTATCTTGAAGGCGGAGGAGTAAAGTTCCATATTGAAGACAAAGATGCGCCTTCCAAACCGTTAACTCAAATATCGGGTCAGCAGTGCTGGGAAAAGATACTTAGTGAATCTGGTATATCAGAATTGAATGCAAATATCAAGACTCACAGCGCAGTTGACAGCAAGCTTGTATGCTTTGACCGCAACGCATGCTTTGAAGGTTTTCTCAATGCATTTGACAAGCATTACTCTCTGGTTCTGTCGCCTGATATGATATGGCTGCTTATCAGTCAGGGAATATCTACACATATTAATCAGAATGCCGAGCAGCTGCGTAACCGTCTGGTAGATTTTGATGGTCAGAAAGAGCTTGTTGTAACGACCTTAAGGGATGTATTTGAGTATGATGAGGACTGGGACTGGATTATCCAGGCATTCAGCGATTCTATAGACAGGAACATGAATGCACGGTTCTCAGACCTGATGGTCTGTAATTTCAGCACAACGGGTACGGTTGAACGCGTTACATCACAGATAACCATGATGGAGAGCGTCAGGAAATACTTTAGATATGTAGTCCGTTTAGTGGGATGCGGTATTCCGGATATCACTCTGCTGGGTACTACTGATGACTGGAAGGAGATACGTTCGCGCATCAAGAGACTTGATGACCTGGATCTAGGTTGGTGGCGTGAGAAACTGGAGCCTGTTCTTGACGAGTTCGTGAATGCATCTCAGGGAAATGTAAACCGCAAATTCTGGCTTGATATGGTACAGGAATATTCGCCTCAGAGATCCGGCACGGGAGGCTGCGGCGGTCCCAGTACAATTCCTGCGCAATACAACGGTTGGTTTACGGTATTCTTCCCGTTCTGTGAAGAAGAGAAAGGATTTGAAGGCCCGCTTCATGTGGTTCGTACTCCAAGTATCGTTACCCACAACACGAAGGTTTGCTCGGAGATAAAGAAAGTCGATGTCAAGTACATCATGACTTTGCCCGATCATGAGGAAATCCATAATCTTGAGCTATGGGCCGGATTCATCGGTATGGAGATGGATTGGGACAACCGTTCGCTGAAACCATCCATGAGTTGGATGATGCGTGAAAAGATTGGTTCCGGCCTGGATATGGGTAAACTGGAACCCCGTGAGGTGGAATTCCTGAATGAGTACGGCGACGGAAAGAAGTGGATTACCATGTCCGGGATTTATTCAGTGTTTGGTACTACCGATACATGGTACTACATGGGATTTCCTGATGTCCCGATGTTAGTTAAATATCCTGATGAACAATACAATAAGAAGTGTGTTTTCCTTTCTCTAAATCCCATAACCGTACCGCAGGACCTGGGCAAATGGTACCGTAAAAATAAAATGGAGAGCCTGACCATCAAAGCCCCCATGACTGATGAACAGAAAGCTGAAATCCTGCGTCAGGTTCCCAAAGCCACAGTAGTCCAACTGTAGAAAAACAGTACAAAAGGGGTCAGACCCCAATTGTATCATTTTTGAAAAATAGTACAATTGGGGTCTGACCCCTTTTGTACTGTTTTGCACTGTGTGCTTTTTTCACTAATTTTGCGGGGTAAATACACCCCTATGGAGAACATCCGCAATTTCTGCATTATTGCTCATATTGATCACGGTAAGTCAACGCTGGCTGACCGCTTGCTGGAATTTACTCATACCATAAACATTACCGAGGGTCAGATGCTTGATGACATGGACCTGGAGAAGGAGCGCGGCATCACAATCAAGAGTCACGCCATCCAGATGGAGTATGAGTATCAGGGACAGAAATACATCTTGAACCTTATTGACACTCCGGGACATGTGGATTTCTCATATGAGGTGAGCCGTTCAATCGCAGCCTGTGAGGGCGCAATTCTGGTGGTCGATGCCACACAGGGCGTGCAGGCGCAGACCATCAGCAACCTCTACATGGCCATCGACCATGATTTGGAGATCATTCCGGTCATAAATAAGTGCGATATGCAGAGCGCCATGCCCGATGAGGTTGAGGATGAGATCATAGAGCTGCTGGGTTGCAAGCGTGAAGAGATTATCCGGGCATCGGCCCGTACCGGAATGGGAGTGGAAGAGATTCTGCAGGCAATCGTGGAGCGCATTCCGCATCCCGTAGGTGATCCCAATGCTCCGCTCCAGGCTCTCATTTTCGACTCCGTATTCAACTCTTTCCGCGGAATCATAGCATACTTCAAGATTGAGAACGGCTGCATCCGCAAGGGCGACAAGGTTAAGTTCTTCAATACCGGTAAGGAGTATGATGCCGATGAAGTAGGCGTGCTCCGGATGGATATGGTGCCGCGCGACGTGATGACCACAGGCGATGTGGGCTATATCATATCGGGCATAAAGACATCGACCGAAGTCAAGGTGGGAGATACCATTACCCATGTGGCCCGTCCCTGTAACAGTGCTATTGCCGGATTCGAAGAGTCCAAGCCTATGGTGTTTGCCGGCGTCTATCCCATTGAGGCTGATGAGTTTGAGGACCTGCGTGCATCACTTGAAAAACTGCAGCTTAACGATGCCTCACTCAGTTTCTTCCCCGAGTCATCTGCTGCGCTGGGATTCGGATTCCGTTGCGGATTTCTGGGTCTGTTGCATATGGAGATTGTGCAGGAACGTCTGGACCGCGAGTTTGACATGAGCGTGATTACCACCGTGCCAAACGTATCATATATGGTGTATGACAAACAGGGTAACGCGACTGAGGTGCATAATCCCAGCGGTATGCCTGACCTTACGCTGATTGACCACATTGAGGAACCCTATATTGACGCATCGATAATCACCACGACAGATTATATCGGCCCCATAATGACTCTGTGTCTGGATAAGCGCGGTGAGCTGGTAAAGCAGCAGTTCATAGCCGGTAACCGCGTAGAGATATACTTCAAACTGCCTCTGGGTGAGATAGTGATTGATTTCTATGACAAGCTCAAGAGCATTTCAAAGGGATACGCATCATTTGATTATCATCCTGCAGGATACCGTCCTTCAAAACTCATCAAGCTGGATATTCTGCTTAACGGTGAGCCGGTTGATGCCCTTTCAACCCTTACGCACGTGGACAATGCCTATGACCTGGGCCGACGCATGTGCGAGAAACTCAAGGAACTCATTCCGCGTCAGCAGTTTGACATTGCAATCCAGGCAGCTATCGGCTCCAAGATCATTGCCCGCGAGACCATCAAGCAGGTACGTAAGGATGTGACGGCCAAGTGCTACGGCGGTGACGTGTCACGTAAGCGCAAGCTTCTGGAAAAGCAGAAGAAGGGCAAGAAACGCATGAAACAGATAGGTAATGTGGAGGTACCGCAGAAAGCCTTCCTGGCGGTATTGAAGCTAGACTAAAAAAAGAAATCGGCCGGATTATTTCCGGCCGATTTCTTAATATGCTGAAATGTAGTCATTCTGCAGGTACTGCAGGAGCTGCTTTCAATTCCATTTCCTCTTTAAGGTTGAGGTAGAATGCTGCGTATGAAGTTCTTACATAAGGCATGAGCCAAATGAAACCTACACCTAATGAGAGTATGCAGAGCAGGAACCAACCTATGAAACTGAGCTGCAGGCCAAAGTATTTCCATTTGTGTCCGCGCATAATCTCAATACTCTTGAGGCGGGCCTCATTGGGGCTCAGCTCCGGGTTGTCAACAAGGATATAGGGAGTCATTGCGTATGCGTATGACTTGATGATACCAGGTATGATGAACAGCAGAGTCCACAGGAATGTGAATAATCCCATAAGGAACATACCCAGCACATTACGCCAGTAACGGCCTCCACCGAATCCCATTTTGAACATATTGGGTATTGTCTGTGTATCTGAGTCCTTTACGAACAGTTTCAGAGAGTTTGATAATCCCAGATTTAACGGATTGGTACCAAAAATACCGCCCAGTGTTGAGACTGAAGATAACAGCATGTTGGTACCCATCATAGTAGCTATTGCGGCAGGATCAGAAAATGCTGTACCCATACCGCTCATAATGCCGCTTGAAAATGCACTGGGAGCCACAATGAGGCACTCAATTGCATTAAAAACAAGGCATACCAGGATTGCCCATCCCCAGTGACCTTGCAACGCCTTTAATGCGTCATTCTTGATTTCTTTGTTTCTTTTCATAATATGAAGTCTGTTTATTAAATAATCATTCTTTCTGGTAGAGGAAGCGCTTGATGCTCTTTTTGGGAGTCTTCTCGAACTCCTCGTGATATATACGTATCTGCGATATCTTCTCGTAGGCGGGCAGTATGTTGTTCAGCTCCTGACGGTTCTGTTCCATGACCTCGGCTATCTGCTCATCGGTCATGCCGGTCTTCATGGCCTCGTCAAAATCGGGATAGACCAAGGCAACCAGCTTGTCATTCTCTGAAATGACAACCGATTCGTTTACAAGAGCCATGTTGTTCAGGTGATCCTCAATCTCCTCAGGATAGATGTTCTGGCCCGACGGTCCCAGAATCATGCTCTTGCTGCGTCCCTTTATGAATATGTTGCCGTCCTTGTCCATGATACCCAGATCGCCTGTGTACATCCAGCCTTCGGGGTCAATGGTCTCTTCTGTAAGCTTTTCGTTCTTGTAGTAGCCCAGCATCACGTTGGGGCCGCGGCAGATAATCTCGCCGGGCACGTTCTCCGGGTCATTGCTCAATATCTTGACCTCCATGTTTGGTACAGGCTTGCCGCATGAACCGGGGGCAAAGGTTGCCTTGTCATCATATGCAATGATAGGACCGCACTCGGTTGCGCCATAGCCAACGGTGTAGGGAAACCGTATTGATGATATGAACTTCTCAACCTCCTGGTTGAACGGGGCACCACCCAGGATAACCTCATAGAAGTTGCCTCCGAATCCCTTTATCATCTCCTCGCATACCTTCTTCTTGATCTGGTCATTTACGATAGGCACCTTGAGCAGGAATTTCATCTGCGGAGTTTCAAGCTTGGGCAGTATGTTCTTCTTTATGATCTTCTCAATTACCAGAGGTACTGAAACAATAAGCATGGGTTTGATTTCTCCCAGTGCCTGGAATATGATCTTGGGGCTGGGCAGACGGGTAAGGAAATATACGTGGCATCCTTCCAGGAACTCATGGAAGAATTCGAACGCGAATCCGTACATGTGTGCCATGGGAAGCATGGAAATGATCTTGTCGCCCGGCTTCATTGAATAAAGCGCCTTGAGTGCAAACAGATGGTTGCTTATCAGTGAACGGTAGGGCAGCATGACACCTTTTGAGAAACCTGTAGAGCCCGATGTGTAGTTTATCATGGCCATATCGTCAAAACCTGTCTCATAGTATTTGACATCCTTAGCAGTAAACTCCTTTGGGTACTTGCGTCCGAACAGCTCATTCAGATGCTCGCGGGCGTATGTCAGTTTCTCGTTGCGGGATATGACCAGCTGGAACTCATCAAGCGTTATGATACCCTCCACATTTGGCATGGAGGCCTCGTTCAGGTTCTCCCATATCTGATCTCCTGCAAAGAAGAGCTTGGTTTCCGAGTGGTTTATGATATGGTGTATGTTGTCGGCCTTGAACTCATGAAGGATAGGTACTGCTACGGCACCGTATGTAATTGCAGCCAGACATGCCGTACCCCAGTTGGAACTGTTCTTGCCGCACAGGGCAATGCGATCGCCGGGTTTGAGCCCTGCCTCTTCAAACAATATATGAAGCTTGGCTATGCGGCGTGCCACGTCACGGTAAAGCAAAGTGGCACCTTTATAGTCGGTAAATGCCTCCAGGTTCCAGTTCTTGATAATGGAACTGCTGATATAGGCATTCAGGTTCTTCTCGGTGAATTCGTTATCCGATCTGTCGTAATGATCTATCATGGTGGTAAAGTTATTCAATTATTTGTTCAAATTGTAGTTTCTCTCTCCAAAAATGGAACTGCCTATACGAACCATATTACTGCCGGCCTCAATAGCCAGTTTGTAATCACCGCTCATACCGGCCGATATGGTGTTGAAATCACTGCTGCCTGCAAAGTATTTCAGCTTATAAGTATCAAAGATTTCCTTAAGACGGCCGAATTCGCGGCGCACCTGAGCCTCATCATCAGTGTTTGTGGCCATTCCCATTACACCGCCTATGGTGATGTTCTTAAGATTCTTCCAGTCTCCCTGCTCCAGCATGGCTGTGCATTCATCGGGAGTGAATCCGAACTTGGTCTCCTCACTGGCAATGTGCAGTTGCAGATAGCAGGTTATATGGCGGTTGAATCGTGCGGCCTGACGGTCAATTTCCACAAGTTTGTCATATGTATCGACACCTTGTATGACCGATACGAACGGAGCCATCATCTTGATTTTGTTGCTCTGTACATGGCCTATGAAATGCCACTCTATATCTGCGGGCAGGACCTGGCTTTTAGCGGTCATCTCCTGTACCTTGTTCTCACCGAAAATGCGTTGTCCGGCATCATACGCCTCCATGAGCATCTCGGCCGGATGGGTTTTTGATACTGCCACGAGCCTTACTCCTTTAGGGAGCGTGGCCTTGATCCTGTTCAGGTTATCTTTTATGTCCATATTATTGGAAAGCGCTGCAAAGTTACTTTGTGCCCGTTACTATATGCACTCTGAGAGCAACTATTTGGCCTTTGGTGCACAATTTACTGCAATGTGTGCATCTTTAAGTCCGTCAGATACCGCGCTAAGCTTTATCTTTCCCTTCTTGCCATTATTCTGTAAAACCACAAGACACTTTCCGTAAAAAGCTTTGCGCTTGTTGTCCTTAAACCGCTCCAGTGATATGGGACTGCCGTTGTCCACGCCGGCTATGAAACCCTTACCGTCAATACTGAACTGCACAAGATTCTCGGCATTTGGGCACAGGTTACCGTCCTTATCAAGAATCTCCACGGTCACAAAGCTCAGGTCTGTACCGTTGCTCTTTATCTTGCTGCGGTCCGGGGTTAGACGTATCTGGGCAGGCTCACCTGCCGTATGTATCTCCTGGCTGGCGGTCTCAACGCCGTTTTTGCGTGCCACCACCTTTACTGTTCCGGGCTCAAAGGTCACGTTCCAGACCACATGCAGATGCTCTGCATCCTTGCGGCGAATGCCTTGTGATACACCGTTGATGTAAAGTTCAACCTCATCGGCATTATTGTAGAAACACCACATGTCAATCTCCTGTCCTGGCTCCCAGTTCCAGTGGGGGAATAGGTGCAGCACTGGGGTGTCGGTCCACTCTGACTGGTACAGGTAGTATATGTCCTTTGGGAATCCCGCCAGGTCAACTATTCCAAAGTATGAACTGCGGGCGGGCCAGCCGTATGGGGTGGGCTCACCAATGTAGTCAAATCCGGTCCAGATGTACTGTCCGGCCACGAATGGCTGCTTGTTCAGGAATATCAGGTTCTCTTCATGATGGCTGCCCCACGGCGTGCATACGTTGTCATATGCTGAGCATGAGAATGTATCGTTAAAGTAGGGGCGGTCCCAGCGCACGGGGCGCGTCATCATCTGTCCGGACGGCATCTCGTAGAACCCGCGTGTCATAAGGGCCGATACGCTCTCGGTTATGATGAACGGCTTGCCGGGGAACAGGCGCGGCACTGCAGGGACATTCTGGTTATGGTAGTTGTAGCCTATCACGTCAATGGCACCGGAGCGGAACAGATGGTTGTTAGGACTGGGTTCATTGCAGCCGGCAGTTACCGGGCGGGTGGGATCAAGTTCCTTGATTATCTCTGCCAGCCGGGCGGTAATCATGGAGTTTACTGACATCTCACCCTCCTTGGCCAGTTGGTCAGCACTGTGTCCCATATTCAGGATAAGGTTGGCCTGCTCAAGGGATAATGTGTCAGCTTTAGCATCGGACCACTGTTCAAGCACTTCATTGCCTATGCTCCACAGCACTATACTGGGGTGGTTGCGGTCACGCAGTATCATATCAGTAAGGTCTTCCTCAAACCACTCATCAAAGAAGCGGGCGTAGTCGCGGTCGGTCTTGCGGCGGCGCCACATGTCAAATGCCTCATCCATTACCAGGAATCCCATGCGGTCGCACAGGTCCAGAAGTATGGGTGAGGGCGGGTTATGTGAGCAACGGATCCCGTTGCAGCCCATAGCCTTGAGTATCTGCAGTTGGCGTTCTATGGCACGCTCGTTTGTCGCTGCGCCCAGGCAGCCCAGGTCGTGGTGGTTGCAGACACCGTTTATGCGTATATGCTCACCGTTCAGGAAGAATCCGCTGTCGGCGCGGAATTCTATGGTGCGGATTCCGAACGGGGTCTCAT
>JAEEGG010004174.1_pt1 | contig 35182 bp, 24 predicted proteins | sample 9134161 | NCBI WGS metagenome assembly JAEEGG01 (sample SAMN16246543, study PRJNA631951) | gut metagenome | biome: gut microbiome; feature: rumen; material: CR-attached | host: Bos | place: Iran: Karaj | collected 2018-10
TGTCACGCACTAGCTCAAGTATTTCTCTAAGTGGAGTCTCACCCTGCCCCCACACCTGGTTCTGGTTGCTCTGGAACGGATTCTTGAAGCTGGTCTTGTCCTTGATGTGGATGCTGATGATGCGGTCGTGGAAGTACTCGATGAATTCCATAGGATTCAGTTTCGGGCCGTCCTCGTAACCGAAGCCGAAGTAGTGGGGAGCGTCGAAGTTGAGCCTGTTGGCAGGTGACATATCGAGCCATTTTTCAATCTCGCCGATTGTCATATTGGCGTACTGGCCGTGGTTGTGGTATACCGCCAGGGAACCGTTCCTTTGAGCCACTTTTCCGAAAGAAGCGCATTTCTCGGCACTGCCTTCAGTGGTGATGCCAAGGGCGCCGAGGGCATTCGCAGCGGCGAAAGAATAGTCGAGAAGCTCATCAGTTGTGCCGGCTTCGAATTTGAGAAGGTGGACATCGATGCCTGCAGCACGCAGTTTCTTGCCGAGTTCAGTCCAGCCGGCTATGGCAGCGGGTGATTTGCGGAATTCAGCAAGTTCCTTGTTGTATTTCTCCATAGCAGCCCTCTGCTCGGGAGTCTGCTGGCCACGGCCCATTCCGCCGCCCTGAGGCCTCTGACCCTGGGGAGCACCCTGCCCCTGAGGAGGTCTCTGGCCTTGCGGAGCGCCCTGGGGTGCGCCGCCTTGCTGGCCTGCGGGACGAGGGGTATTCACCATCTCCCACATCGGACGCACCTGGTTGGGATTGGCGGGACCGCCGATGATAGACTCGAACTGGCCCATATTCCTGAGCTCTACTGAACTGATGTTGGAAGCCACGCAAGCTGCCACGAAGTCATCGAGGGTATTGATGTTGCGGAAGCTGTTGGTGATATTGCCGATCTGCACGCCTGCAAATTTTGAATTGGGCTTGCCGTCGGGAAATACGAGACCGTTAAAGTTTTTGGGTTTCTTTTTCGGCTCGGCAGCACTCAGGTCATTCATCCTGATTATTGAGGGACCCACTATCGCAGCTCCTGAAAGAAGAGCGGCACTGCCAAGGAAACTACGCCTTGACATATTCTTTGAATCGTTCATATAAGGGAGTTTAAATTATTGATTACTATATGTTTTAAAAAATCTCAATTTCAAATCCTTCGTCCCTCAGGGGAGCTGTGATGGCCTGTAGTTCTTCGCGCTCCACCTTCCTCAGTCCCGCCACGGGAGTGTCGCGGTCGAGCGAATATGCCATTATTTTGGAGGGGTGAAGCCTTCGCACTATGTCGCTCCAGCCAGCCACCAGTTCCGGCGCGGTAAGGTCTATCTCACGACCGTCAAGGCTGCCTTTGAAGAACATTGTCTGGAGTATGAAGTCTCCGTTGAAACGCTCCAGGTCATCCAGAACTTTCTCCAGTGAAAACTGCCCGGCAGGCCGGTTGATGGCCGCCACCGTCGCGGCATCGCTGCAATCCACCTTCATAATGCGGTTGTCCACTTTCATAAGGGCCTCGAACACACCGGGACGGCCGAGTGTGGTCGAATTGGAAAAAACGCTGATGACAGCCTGCGGGAAATACTTGTCCCTGAGCTCGACCACCTTGTCTATGATGGCGGGGAAATCCTTATGGAGGGTGGGTTCGCCATTGCCGGTGAAGGAAATGGAATCGACCTTCACTCCTTCCGAGTGAAGGGTCGCAAAGCGGCTTGACATAGCCTCCACCACCTGTTCGAGGGAAGGCATCCTGCGGTCCTTGCGGGGAGCTCCCGACGACAAGTCACCGCACTCGCAGTAGACGCAGTCGAAGGTGCACAGCTTGCCGCACACGGGCAGCAGGTTGATTCCAAGGGACGTCCCCACCCTGCGGCTGTGTATCGGGCCGAAAACTATATCGCTCCACAGAAAGGTAGCCATCGCAATCCTGTCGTTTTATTTGGTTCCGAAAATACGGTCTCCGGCATCTCCAAGACCGGGAACGATATAACCGTTCTCATTCAGATGGTCATCCACGTGCGCGCAATAGATATTCACGTCCGGATGGGCGTTTTTGAGGACCTCAAGACCCTCGGGAGCCGCTATGATGCAGAGGAACTTGATAGCCTTGGGATGGCGCAGCTTGATCTGCGAGATGGCATTGACAGCCGAACCGCCGGTGGCAAGCATAGGATCGAGGACGAAAACCTCCCTCGACTCGATATCAGCAGGCAGTTTGCAATAATACTCGACGGGATTGAGGGTCGTTTCGTCGCGATAGAGGCCGATGTGGCCCACCTTGGCCTTGGGAATCAGCTGCAGCACACCTTCCAGCATACCAGTTCCAGCCCTCAGGATAGGCACGAACGCCAGCGTCTTGCCCGAAATCCTCTGACACGAAGCTATACCGCAGGGAGTCTTGACTTCAACAGTCTCAAGAGGAAGGTCGCGCGTAGCCTCATAAGTCATCAGACAAGCTATTTCATTGACGAGCGCCCTGAATTTCGACGTTCCCGTGCTTTCATCACGCAATACCGAAAGTTTGTGCTGGATCAGCGGATGATCCATTATGACGATTTTCCGTTCCATTTGAAAGTTATGTTATTGTTTCATTATTTTATCCATATCGGCCACAAGCTGCTCCCTGAGGTCAAGTGCCTTGAAAAAGCGCCTGTCCTTGCGGGCTACGAATCCCGACCTGCGGAATCTGTTCACAAGTTTCTTGAGGGCTCCCGTCGAGCGGGAGAATATGATTACGGTGAAGGGAAGCAGGATAAGCGACAGAAGCCCGTACCACCACGTATGGGTCACCAGAGCCACTACCACGGACACAATCAGATACCAGATAGGACCGGTGACGAGAGAGCCCACCGCAAAGTGGAATGAAGGGTGCAGCAGCTTGTCCTTGACCTTCCTTGTGAATATGAATCCGCCGAAGAAAGGAATCACGTTCAGCAGGGCGCACGCCAGCCATACAGGGATGAAGAGCAGCCATAGTATGGTGCGTACCAATATGCCGATGACAGGATGGCGCCTCTTTGTGAAAATCCAATCCCTCAGCTGGAGTTCTTTCAGCAGGTTGCCATATTCTGCGGCCTTCCCTACCAGGTCCGCATATCGCTCGGGCTCGCCGTTACGCAAGTCCCTGAGCCTGTTGGCTATTGCCTGGTCGGCCTTGGTCTCGCTGGTGATGCTGCCGGCCGGCCTTATCTTGTTTGCCTTTATGTAATTCTTGCGGTAGACCGTACAAAGCGTCTCAAGCGCATCATAATTGGGAATGTCGTCCAGATTGACCATCAGCTTCTCCACTGCCGCGTGGGCCTTCTGGGCAAGCAGATACCTCGCGCGCTCGGGATGCTCCTTGTATATGTCATAGAGCTCGGTGAACTCGAAAGGCTCTCCGATATTCATATTGAGCTTGGACTGGAAGCGGAAATAGTCGGAATAGTTGTTGGCCATAGGGACTATCTTCAGCTTCATCTTGAAGCCGGTCTGCTCTACGGTTTCGAAGGCGATGCGGGCGAATCCCTTCTTGAACGTGCCCAGATAACGCCCGTTTTGATGGAGGGCCTCCGGGAAAAGCACTATCGGGTCTCCTTCCGAAATCACACGGGCGGCCTGACGGAATATCTCCTCGTTCTTGCCGAGCTCGTCGATGCCGTCCCTGACACGGTATGCCGGCATCATCTTGAGCCATCTCAGCAACTTTGCGACGAAAGGCTTGTTGAATATGTCGGCGCGGGCGATGAACACAGGATGCTTGCGCCCGGTTGCGAAAAGGATGCCCAGTGCGTCGTTGAGGCTGTTCTGGTGATTGGAGATCACAAGATAGCCTTCATCCTTGGGAAGATTCTCCCTCCCGTTGACACGGTATTGCCTGTAATAAACGTAATTATGGACAAAATGAAGGTATTTGAATGCTATGTTGTACAGCAAGTCATTTTTGTTTACCCTACTGAAATCCAGTTGTGTTGCCATTATTAAAATACTATAGACAGTCTAAGTTAGTAAAATCTTCTGAATTCGCTGCACACTACGGCCGCGGCAGCCGACACGTTGAGCGACTCGCATCCCGAACCGCCCCGGGGATATGGCGGAATAAACAAGCGCCTGGACACTGAAGCCGCTAGGTAATCCCTGATCCCGAATGACTCAGAGCCCATAATGACCAGCGCGTGTGCTTCGAGTCGGCCGGAGTAAATGTCGTCACCGCCCAGGAATGTCCCGTAGACGGGGGCGCCGGCGGAAGCGAACAGACTTGCCGCCTCGACAAGGTCGCAGTAAACCACCTTCTTGCGGAATATCGAGCCCATCGTAGACTGAATGGTCTTGGGGTTGTATAGCTCCACGCTGTCCCTTGACGCCAGGACGGCGTCGATGCCGAACCAGTCGGCGATGCGGATTATCGTACCCATATTGCCGGGATCCCTCACACCGTCCAGCGCAAGACACAGAGCCTTGGGATCGGCGGCCAGCGCAGCCACATCCGACTGCGGAACCGCCGGCATAGCGACTACCGCCAGAGCCGGTGAAGGACTGGTGAGCAAGCTGATACGGTCCATAGTCTTGCGGTCGACAGCGACTGCCGCAGGGTGCGAAACAATCCTTCTGTCCACGTTGTCACCTGTATAACAGATGAGTTTCACCTCAAAGCCGGAAGATATCGCCTCGACCACAAGCTTCTCGGATTCGACCAAGAATTCACCCGCTTCCGCGCGGGCTTTCTTGTCTTTGAGCGAACTGATGTGCTTGATCTCGGAATTGGTCATTGCAGGGGGTTCTTGCTACACAAAAATAAGAATTAATTACGTATATTTGTATCAATGAAGCTCCTCAGGACCACATTTCTGCTATTTACCGCCATACTCCTGACCGCCGGCTTTTCGTCCTGCGTGTCGACTCAGTATGCGTCGATGGTGCCTGAAGGACAGCACTATCTGGCCAAGAACAAGATAGTGCTCAAGGATTCAAAAAATGACGTCAAGGCCTCAGACCTTAACAAATACCTGGCTCAGAGTCCGGCCAAATCGGCCGGCATCGGCTTCAGCGTGCTGAAGGCCGCCCCGGTCATCTTTGACTCCACATCAGTAGCCACAAGCATCGACGCCATCATCCAGCGGCTTGAATACCTGGGCTACTACAATTCCAAGGCGGAAGCTGTCACCCAATATGACGGCAAGAAGGCCAACGTCACCTACAATGTCACCCTGGGCAAGCAGTTCCCGATGAAAAGCATTTCATACAGCGTGGAAGACAGCGCCCTGGATTCCATCTATGCCGCCGGTCAGTCCAAGTCCCTGCTTAAAGAAGGCGACAAACTCGCAGAGTCCGTCCTTGAACTCGAATCCCAGAGGCTGGCCTCGCTGTATCGCGACAACGGCTATTACGGCTTCAGCAAGAACTATTTCTTCTTTTTCGCCGATACCACTGCGACCCCTGACAGCGCACTGCTCTCAGTCGAACTGAGGGATTACACCCGCAATGAAAGCCCCACCGCCGCTAAGCCACACACCAGATATACAATCGGCAACGTGGCGGTTGTACCTCAAGGAAATCTGAAGGTAAAGAGTAAATTCCTCCAATATCTCAATCGAATACAGCCAAATTCACAATACAGCGAAACGGTCATCAACAACACCTACAGCCGCTTCACCTCCAACAGGCTCTTCAGCACCGTAAATATCGAGATGACCCCTCGCGATTCATCCGTCGTGGACTGCGAAATCCTGCTGTCGCCTTCAAAGCTGCAGAGCATAGGCTTCGACCTGCAGGGATCGGTGAACTCTACAGGGCTGTTCGGAGTCAACCCGTCCATATCTTATACCCACAAGAATCTGTTCGGCGGCGGAGAATACTTCAATATGGCAGTCGGCGGCAACTGGCAGTTTATGTTCAAGAGCCCTGCTTTCACCAACGAGTTCACGCTGGCTTCCTCCCTGTCGATCCCCCATTTCGTGGGAGCTCCTTCAAAGTGGTTCAGCGGCCCCGTCCTGCCCCGAACCAACATAGCCCTCTCCTACAACCACCAGAAACGTCCGGAATATGACAGGAGCATCATAGCGTCATCGTATGGCTACAGCTTCAACCCCACCTCCAACATATCTATAGAATGGACGCCGCTCAGAGCGAATGTCGTGACTGTCTATGATATGGATTCTACTTTCTTCAAGAGCCTTAGCAGCAGTTACCTCCAGTACAGCTATATGACCCACGTAGACATCGGAGGCGGAATCAACGCATACTACACCACCAATACTTCCACCAATCCGAAGGAGAGTTATTTCTATGTGCGCTTTTCGGGCAACGTGGCCGGCAACGTGCTCAATATGTTCGATCCCCTGCTCAGGCAGAACAAGGACGGACAGAGCCTGATCCTGGGCGTTCCCTACGCCCAGTACGCCCGCGGAGAGCTGAGCCTCGTAAGGACCACCTTCTTCAACAATTCGCAGGACCTGTCGCTGGCAGCCCGCATATCAGGAGGCATCGGCTATGCCTACGGCAACTCCAGCGCACTGCCTCTCGAGCAGCGTTTCTACGCCGGAGGCGCCAACAGCCTGCGAGGCTGGCAGTCCCGCACCATCGGCCCGGGAATGTCGCCGATAGACACGGCATTCACAATCGCCAACCAGACCGGAGACCTGCGTCTGGAAGCCAACCTCGAGCTGCGCTTTCCTATCTTCAACATCGTCAAGGGTGCGGTGTTCGTAGACGCCGGCAATATCTGGGAACTGCCGCATTACTCGCACGACAAGTCGGAAATCTATAACGAAGACGCCGTCCTGTCCTGGAAAAACCTGCTTAAGTCGACTGCCCTGAGCTGGGGAGCCGGCGTCAGGGTCGACCTGCAGATGCTGGTCATAAGGGTCGATATGGGTATCAAGGGCTATGACCCGGCCGCCCAGGCGTGGAGGATGCCGGGGCAGTGGTTCAAGCGGGACGGCTTCACCCTGCACTTCGGTGTCGGATACCCCTTCTAGAGACATTATGGCCAAATTCATTCTATACCAGCTGCTTGTCCGGGTAATGGGAGATCGTTCGTGGACTCCTGGAGGCGATTATGCAACGAACGGCAGCGGCAAATTCAACGACATCACACCGCAATACCTCGCACAGCTGAAAAAGGACCTGTCTGTCAGTGCGATATGGTACACAGGCGTCCTCGCCCACTCCACCGCGACTTCCTTCGAAGGCTATCCCGCCGACTGCCCGGCGATAGTTAAGGGAAAAGCCGGCAGCCCCTATGCCGTCCGGGACTACTACGATGTCGCCCCCGAACTTGCGCAGGACAGCTCCCGCAGGCTCGACGAATTCAAGGCGCTGATCGAGCGCACCCACAAGGCTGGGCTGAAGGCCGTCATCGACTTCATTCCCAACCACGTGGCTCGCAGCTACCACTCTGCGACAAACGACTTCACCCAGGCCAGCTTCTTCCCGCTCGACGGTCCGCTGGAGCTGCCTGCCAACATCGCCGGACACGAGCTGTACAACGAAGACCCGGCTCTGGCCACCGGCAACAACTGTTTTTCGAGGCATCCCGGCATAACCGACTGGTACGACACCATCAAGCTGAACTACAACTACCGCCTGACCTGGGACAAGATGCTCGACATACTGCTCTGGTGGGCAGGACTCGGAGTCGACGGCTTCAGGTGCGATATGGTCGAGCTGGTAACGCCGGAGTTTTTTGAATGGGCCATAAAAAACGTCCGCAAGGAGTATCCGGACACATTCTTCATAGCTGAGGTCTACGACAAGAAGAACTATGCCCGCTATTCAGACGCAGGTTTTGACTATCTCTACGACAAGACAGGGTTCTACGACGCCCTAAAGGCCATCAGCACCAACAGGGAACCTGCATACTGGCTGACTGACGAATGGCAGTTCCTGGGCGACTTGCAGCCAAAGATGCTGAATTTCCTCGAAAACCACGACGAGCAGCGCATCGCCTCCGACTTCTTCCTCGCAGACGCCCGCAAGGCCTATGCCCCCCTGGCCGTATCTATGCTTTTCAACCAGGCCCCCTTTATGATTTACAGCGGGCAGGAATACGGCGAGCGCGGAATGGCCAGTGAAGGTTACAGCGGCTGCGACGGACGCACTTCTATTTTCGACTTTTGCACCCTCACCTGGAGGGACAATCCGCCGGCCCTGCGCAAAGAGCTCTACGAACGTTACAGCAGTCTCACGAAGCTTGCAGTCAGCGACATTTTCGCCAAAGGCGGCACCTATGACCTGATGTACGCCAATCCAAGCTCCAGCGATTTCAACGCCCAGCGCGTATTCACCTTTATGCGTGGCTGGCAGGGCCGCACCGCCCTGGTGGCAGCCAACTTCTCCGACAGCCGCATAAAGATAAAAATAAGCGTCCCGAAGGACGCTTATGATTATTTCGGAATCGGAAGAGTCGCCGCGTTCGAAGAACCTCTGACGCTGGAACCTTTCGACTACACAGTGATTCTAGCAGAATGACGGCCAGTTCAGGATCTTGAAGAAATCGTAGTCCTCAGGATTCTCGACGAACTGTTTTGCAGCCTCATAGTCAGCCTCGGTAATATACTGGGCGATGTGGTTGTAGATGCCTTTGGCCATCTCGCCTTCGATGTCAACCCTGCGGGGCGGAATCTTGCCGGTCTGAGGATCCTGGAGATCCTTTAGATACAGAGGAGTTACCTTTCCGGTGGTGTCGACGTAAACCATACAGCCGGTTTCACCGCGTGCGAAGAGGTCGTAGACGCCGCAGCCGAGCTGTGAGCAGTACATAAGGTCATAAGCGATGGGAGTCTGGCAGCGGATGTCGTAACCGATCTCGATGGGACGGGTCTTGAGTTTGATGCCGAGTTCTTTCATCTTCATCTCGATGAGCTCGCTGAAGAGCTGGGCCTTTGAGATCTTGCCAAGCTCGGGGTGGCCGTGCTCGTCGTATGTGAACTTGATGCCGGTAGCCTTGAGTTCTTCGTCGTCGAGCTCGTGGAAGACACCCTCAGAAACTACGATACCGCCGTAACGGATGCCGAGGACCTTGCGTTTGAGGATGGCTGAAACGCCGAGGCGGACGATCTTGTCGACAGTGATCTGAGTCTTGTTGAACATCTCGGGGATGATGATCATCGGATAGTGGCAGCTTGCACCTACGTGGAGTGCAAGGTGGCCAGCGCTGCGGCCCATAAGGCTGACGATGAACCAGTTGCCGGAAGTGCGTGCATCTTCGTATACGGTGGTTGCAACGTGTGCGCCCTCAGCTTTGGCTGAGTTGAATCCGAAAGTCGGAGTGTTGGCGGGAAGCGGAAGGTCGTTGTCGATGGTCTTGGGAACGTGGATGTTCTTGATAGGATAGTTCTTGGAAACAAGGAACTTGGCGATCCTGTTGGCAGTTGAAGCAGTATCGTCGCCGCCGACGGTCACCAGAAGCTTGATGTTGTTGTCCTGGAAGAGCTTGAGATTGAAGTTCTTGTCAAAATCTTCCTGAGTCGGTTTGAAGCGGCTCATACGGAGGTATGAACCTCCCCTGTTGAAGATATTGTCAGCCTTCTTGAAATCCATCTCCTCAATCTCGGCGTCGTGTCGGAACAAGCCTTCATAACCTCCGTGCAAACCAATGACTCTGTATCCGCGAGCCACAAATGCCTGTGTGATTGTACCTACTACTGTGTTCATTCCAGGTGCGGGACCGCCGCCGGTGAGAATAATGATGGAATCTTTCATCTTTTTTTGTTTTTATTGTTTGAATTAGTTGTATGTACTGTCAAAATACGGGGGCCAAAAGTAAGAAAAAATAGACTATCTTTGCAACATTGCAATGTCGAAAATTACAAAATCAGCAGCCAGGGAGAGGATTGAATTCCTCCGCAATGAGATAAACGGACATAACTATAATTATTATGTCCTGAACGCCCCTGTCATTTCCGATTTCGAATTCGACCTGATGCTGCAGGAGCTGGCGGCTCTCGAGAAGAAATTCCCCGAATTCGCATCGCCCGACTCCCCCACCGTCAAGGTCGGCAGCGACATCGCCAAAGCTCCCGAAGGGGCGGCAGACGAACGCAGGCCCTTCGAATTCGCCACCCGCACCCACAGATATCCTATGCTGTCGCTCGGCAACACCTACAGCCGTGAGGAACTGTCGGAGTTCAGCGACCGCATCTCCAGGACGATCCAGGAGGAGTGCAGCTACAGCTGCGAGCTCAAGTTCGACGGCACGGCAATCTGCCTGACATACAAGAGAGGTTCTCTGGCCTACGCAGTCACCCGCGGCGACGGAGTCAAGGGCGACGACGTGACGGCCAACGTACTGACCATCCCGTCCATTCCCAAAACCCTTCACGGCGACTATCCCGAAGAATTCGAGATCCGCGGCGAGATATATATGCCCTTCGAGGCCTTCAACCGCCTCAACGCCGAAAGGGAAGAGATCGACGAGAGGCCGTTCGCCAACCCCCGCAACGCCGCTTCCGGCTCCCTCAAGCTACAGGACAGCAGCGAAGTGGCTTCAAGAGGGCTGGCCTGCGTGCTGTACCATATGCTCGGAGAGAACCTCCCCTTCACCACGCATTCCGAAGCGATTGCCGCCGCAAAGTCGTGGGGACTTCCCGTTTCCGAACATTCGAAGGTGGTCGGCAGCATCGAGGAAGTCAACAGCTACATCGACTACTGGGACCAGGCGCGACGCAGCCTTCCCTTCCCCATCGACGGCATCGTGATAAAGGTGAACCGCCTCGACTGGCAGAGGAAGCTCGGCTTTACAGCCAAGTCCCCTCGCTGGGCCACCGCCTACAAATTCAAGCCCGACAGGGCCTTGACGCAGTTGCTGAGCATAGACTACCAGGTCGGCCGCACCGGGGCTATCACCCCCGTGGCGAACCTTGACCCTGTTCCGCTGTCAGGCACCGTAGTGAAACGTGCCTCCCTGCACAACAAAGACCAGATGGACCTGCTCGACATCCGCATCGGCGACTACGTATACGTCGAGAAGGGCGGGGAAATAATACCCAAGATCACCGAAGTCGAATTGTCGAAACGACCTGCCCACGCCGTCGTTCCGGACTTTCCAAGATACTGTCCCGACTGCGGCGCCGAGCTCGTCAGGGACGAGGGACAGGCCAAGCACTACTGTCCCAACTCGAATGCCTGCCCTGTGCAGATCAAATCCGGCTTCGTACATTTCATCTCCCGCAAGGCTATGGACATCCTGGCTGGCGACGCCACCATCGACCAGCTGTACGACAAAGGCTACATCCGCCACCTGAGCGACCTCTATTCGCTCACCAAAGAGCAGCTGCTCACCCTGGACGGATGGAAGGACCGTTCGGCAGAAAACCTGCTCTCAAGCCTTGAAAAGTCCAAAAGCGTCCCCTTCAACAGGGTTTTCTACGCCCTGGGCATCAGGCACGTCGGGGAGGCCAGCGCCAAGATGCTGGCGGCCCGGTTCGGCAGCATCGACGCCATTATGGCCGCGGACCGCGACACCCTTGTGCAGATAGACGAGGTCGGAGACGTAATGGCAGATTCGATAATCCGGTGGTTCGCCGACCCTGTAAACCGGCAGCAGATTGAAAAACTGCGTCAGGCAGGGCTGAAATTCGAGCAAGAAAAGACAAAAAAGGTATCAGATACGCTTTCTGGTGGTATCTTTGTGGTTTCCGGCGTTTTTTCCGTCCCGAGGGATGAAATCAAGCAGTTCATCGAAAGCCACGGCGGCAAGACGACATCGTCGGTGAGCGGTCACACCAGCTACCTGGTGGCAGGTGAAGCCCCCGGCGCGGAAAAGATAAAGAAAGCCGAGAAACTCGGCACCAGAATAATCTCCGAAGAGGAACTTCGGGCATTGGTTGAGCCAAAGGAATGAGTTTTATCACTAGGGTAAAGGCTATCACGAGGACCGTCTCCCACTTTTTGGGCGAAGGGATATGGAATATCGACCTCGCGGGCCTCAGTCCAAAGCGTGGAAAGCTCTACAAACATCTGAAAATCATACTGATAACCCACCGCCACTTCCAGTCGCTCAGATGCGGTCGCGAAGCGGTGGCGCTCAGCTTCTTCACTACGATGGCCACCGTTCCGCTGCTCGCGGTAATCCTCCTGATCGCCGGAAACTTCGGCCTGCTGGACCTTCTGACAAGGATTATTTCCGGCCTTTTCGTGAACAACCCCACAATGGGCGAAATGGTGATGGGCTGGGCCAACAACATCGTCGATATGACTTCCGGCGGAGGATTCGGACTGGTCAGCTCGCTGACTTTCCTCTGGCTGGTGCTGTGGATGATGCTGTGCGTCGAGAATTCTTTCAACCATATTTGGGATGTCGGCAAGTCGGCCAATTTCTTCCGCCGCATCATCGTATACATCAGCATCCTGATCCTCTCTCCCTTCGTGCTGGTAATGTTCTTCTACGGCGTGACCTACTTCTTCCGCTTCATCGGATTCCTCGGAGGGTCGAAACTGGTCGGGTACGTGAATTCATACTTGTTCTGGGTTATCTTCTATGCCCTGTCGGTGCTGGTCATCTCGCTGATGTACAAGTTCATCCCTCACGCCAAGGTGAAATACTCGGCCTGCTTCAAGGCAGCCCTTGTGTCGGCCCTCGGCTTCCTTGTGATACAATACCTCTACCTTGAGACACAGATCGTAGTGACAAGGCTCAACGCAGTCTACGGTGCGGTCGCCGCGATACCCCTATATATGATGTGGCTTAACCTGTGCTGGTTCGACATCCTGTTCGGAGTCGACCTGAGCTATGCATACCAGCACGTAAACGAGTACGATCCTGAAATAGACAGAAGGAGATGAAAACTGACGAATTCACACAGGAAGACAAGGATCTGATACAGCGGGAGTTCGAACCGCTGCGCATAGCGAGCCTCAAACGCTGCGCCGACCAGGAGCAGTACGAGCTTGTGCTGAAGGCGTTCGACTTTGCCAACAAGGCCCACTACGGAGTTCGCAGACGTTCCGGTGAACCATACATCATCCACCCCATAGCTGTCGCGAGGATCGTGGTCCAGGAAATCGGTCTGGGCTGCAAGTCGATCTGCGCTGCGCTGCTTCACGACGTGGTGGAAGACACCGACTACACGGTGGAAGACATCCGCAACCAGTTCTCGGACCGCATCGCCCTGCTGGTGGACGGACTCACCAAGATCAAGACAGCCCTCGACAGCGAGAAAGGAGTCATCGAAGAACGCTCGCAGCAGGCCGACAACTTCAAGCGCATCCTCCTGACGCTCAACGACGACGCACGCATCGTGCTGATAAAGCTTGCAGACCGCCTGCACAATATGCGCACTATAGAATATATGCCCGCCTACAAGAGAGAGAAGATCCTCAGCGAGACTATGTACATCTTCATCCCTCTGGCCCACAGGCTCGGTCTCAACAACATCAAGAGCGAGATGGAGAACATCTGGCTCAAGAACAAGGAGGCGCAGGCATATCACGACATAGAAAAGATGCTGGCGAAAGCCACGCTGGAGAAAGGCCCCATCATCGACAACTTCATCGCCCCGGTCGATAAGATCCTCAGCGACGCCGGATACAAGTTCCGCATCATCAAGAGGATGAAGACCCCCTACTCCATCTGGAAGAAAATGACGACGAAGAACATACCTTTCGACGAGATATTCGACATCTACGCCGTCAGGATCATCTTCGATCCCAAGACTGACACCAACGCCACCGAGAGGGACCAGTGCTGGAACATTTTCTCGCTCATCACCAGTCAGTACAGATACAAGGCCGAAAGGACCAGGGACTGGGTAAGCTCGCCCAAGCTCAACGGCTACGAAGCCCTGCACCTCACGGTCATCTCCGAGGGCACCTGGATCGAGGTCCAGATCCGCAGCGACAGGATGAACGCCATCGCAGAGAGCGGAGTTGCGGCTCACTGGTCATACAAGCAGGCCCATCCTACCGACACCTACGAGCAGGACCGCGACATCGACACCTGGATCAAGGGAGTCAAGGACATCCTGGACAATCCGGACGCAAACGCGCTGCAGTTCCTCGACAATTTCCACGAGGAGCTTACTGCCGGCGAGATGTTCGCATTCACTCCCCAGGGCGAATCGATAAGCATTCCCAAAGGCTCCACAGCCCTTGATTTCGCATATTACATCCACTCCGCCATCGGAAACAAAGCCATCGCCGCCAAGGTCAATATGAAGCTCGTGTCCCTGTCGACCGTGCTGAACAACGGCGACCAGGTGGAGATCATCACCTCCGACAATGCAAAGCCCAAGAGAGAGTGGCTCGACTTCCTTGTCACCTCGCGCGCCCGCAACCAGGTGCTGCTTTCGATGAAAAGCATCAACAAGGACAACATCGCCACCGGCATCAACATCCTCAAGAAGAAGCTTGCCGAGCGCAATATCATCCTGCAGGCCAGGGTCATCCGCAAACTCATCGGTTACTACAAGATGAACAACAAGGAGGAGCTCTACAACAGGATAGGCATCGGCCTGATAGACCTCGAAGACCTCGACGAAGCGCTCAAGAGCAATGCCCGCAAGCGTGACGTGCAGATGTGGGGCATCAAGCTGCTGTCCCCCGTAACCGGCAACGGCAAGATAGACAAGAGCAAGGATTACCTCCTCGAAGAAGATATCGACAAGGGCACCATCTCATTCCACACGGCCGACTGCTGCCATCCCATTCCCGGCGACAATGTAGTCGGAGTGATCAACAGCGACGGAAGTGTCACGGTCCACAAGACCAGCTGCCAGGTATTCACCGATTTCGCCGCCACGAACGGCGACAAGATAGTGTCGGTGAAGTGGAGCAAGCACTTCCTGATGTCTTATCTGACCCAGATTACCATCAGGGGCATCGACCGCATCGGCATCCTGAACGAAATCACCAAGGAGATATCGCTCGTCCTCGAGGTCAACATCAGGAAGATTGTCATCGAAGCCCACGACGAGGTGTTCGAAGGATACATCGACCTGTATGTACACAATACCGAAGACCTCGACCGGCTGATAGAGCGTCTCAGAAACATAAGGGGCATCGACAGCGTGCTCAGAACAAACATTGAAGATGAATAGAAACGTCACCGCGATAATCCTGATAGTGTTGACAGTCCTCTGCTGCCTGTTCTCGCATTCCTGCGCGAACACCAAGGCCGCGCCCAGCGGAGGGCCGAAAGACACCATACCCCCGGTACTGCTCAAGATAGAGCCGGCGGACAGAACGCTGAATATGCCTCTGGCCGATGTCAAGATAGCCCTGACTTACAACGAATACACCGTCGTCAAGGAAGCCTCCGGAATCTATCTCTCCCCTCCCACCAAGCACGCCCCTTCGGCAAAGGTGAAAGGCAAGTCAATTCTGGTGACCCTGAGGGACACTCTGGCAGAGAATACGACCTACACAATTGATTTCAACAATGCCCTCGCCGACAACAACGAAGGCAATATGGCACCGCGCTTCACGTACGTCTTCTCGACCGGAGACACCATCGACTCGATGTACGTCACCGGCACCGTCTACGACTGCGAGAAGCTCACGCCTGTCAAGAACGCACTCGTCGCCCTGTACGACGACCTGAGCGATTCGGCCTGTATGAAAACCCTGCCTGCCGCCGCGACCCGTTCGGACGACTGGGGTTTCTTCGTCATCCGCAACATCAAGCCCAAGCCTTACCAGATATACGCATACACCGACGAGGACAAGGACAACCTGTATATGCAGGGCGAAGATTACGTCGCTTTCTACGATTCCCTCTTCACTCCCGGGCTGATTGTCAGGGATTCCATCTACGAGCTTGGTTCTTTCCTTATGACCGACACTCTGGGCTGCCAGAAACGTGAGTCCCAGGTGTCGCTCTACCTGTTCAAGGAAACGGCATCCAGACAGTTCATCAAGAACAAGGGCCGCAGCGACGCCAAGAGAGGTTTTCTCAAATTCAACGCCCATAACACCGTTCTCAATTCTTTCCAGATATTCGGCGTCGACTCATCGGCCATCATCACAAACTTCACTCCCGAGAGGGACAGTATGGATTTCTGGATCGACACGAAGTATACCCTCCCCGACTCATTGCTGCTCACCGTAGAATACCTCAAGACTGACTCTCTGGGCAATCTCGCGATGACCAGGGAAGATGTCGCAGTGAGCCTTACTGACGAGCAGAAGAAAGCACTTGCCGACAAGGCGAAGGCCGACACGCTGATCGAGCTGAAATACGACTGCAAGAACGAGAATGTCGAGCAGGACGGCATAACGCTCACGTTCCCCGACCCTGTCGCCAGCTGCGACACGTCCGCCATCCTCTTCATATCCACAAATCCCAAGAACCAGAACGACACCATATCGTTCGTGTTCGAGAAGGATTCCACCCTCTTCGGGGTTTACCGGATGCAGTCTTCGCAGAAATACCAGACCGGATACAAATACAAAGTCATTTATCCCGAAGGCACCTTCCACGACATCTACGGCCGCAAGAACAGCGAGAAAACCATCGACATCCAGCTTCCCAACACCGACAAGACAGGCTCCATCACCCTGAACGTTAAAGGCATAAAAGACACCCGGTATATCATCGAGCTCGTTTCGCCTGACAGGAAGAATGTATTTCGCAAGTTCACCGTAGAGAAGGACGGCCAGCTGTACTTCCCCTACCTTGCCGCCGGCGAGTACACCTTCCGCATCACCGAAGACCGTAACGGAAACGGCATCTTCGACTCCGGAAACCTGCTGGAACGCAAGCAGCCCGAAAGGGTTATAGTTTTCAAGAAACCGGACGGGACGGAAACCATAGAGCTGCCCGAACAGACCGACATAGAACAAGACCTTGAATTATGAGAAAGACTGTTGCCATAGCCATACTGACATTCTTGTCTGTCTGTGTCTCCGCCCAGAACGGCGAAGGATTCAATCCATTCACTGACGAAGACCTGTCGATCCTCATCCAGGATTCCACGGTCAAGGAGGTCTCCAAGTTCAAACCGGTAGGAATGCTCGGTATCCGCGGCACCTACCAGCTTAACGGCATCAAAGCCACCCCGGACATAGGAGCCAAAGGAGTCAGCACCTACAAGAACATATCTCTTGTATACACGTACTACAACTCCCTGTGGAATATGATGAACAACTTTGGTTTCCAGGTCGCCGCCAAATACGGTGAATATGCTTTCACCAGCCAGTGGCTCGAGGATGAGCACGTGTCTTATGCCGAACTTTCCCTGCTCTCCCACTTCCATTTCGACTTCTCCCGTTTCAGGTTCATCGCGGGAGTCGGCCCTTACGCCGGATACAGGCTCCAGACGCTCAAGGAGGGCGACAGCTGGGACCAGTACGACAACCGCTTTGACTACGGTCTGATGGGCGGAGCCGGCTTCGCAGTGATATTCGGCCGTTTCGAGCTCCAGCTGGAAGGCGATTACCAGTTTTCGCTCAGCAGTTTCTACCATATGAACAAGTACAGCGACGAATACTGGCTCATCGCGACTCCACGCAACATACTTGTCAACCTGACACTCTTCTATCATCTGTTCTGACCTATGGAAAGAATCATTTGCAAAGTTGGTGACGTAAACATCGGCGACGGAAGGATCGTAGTGCAGTCGATGTGCAACACCGACACTCTCGATGTGGCCGCAAGCGTACGGCAGTGCGAAGCCCTTGCCGGAGCGGGCTGCGAAATGATCCGTCTGACAACCCAGGGCCTGCGCCAGGTCCGCGCCCTCGGCGAGATCCGTAAGGCACTCCGCTCCGAAGGCATCTTCACCCCTCTTGTCGCCGACGTGCATTTCAACTCCGAAGTAGCTCTTGCCGCGGCTGAAGGGATAGCCGACAAGGTCCGCATAAACCCCGGCAATTTCTCCAAGGACCACGGCGAGGCGATGGCAAAGCTGCGCAGCCTGCTGCAGGTATGCAAGGACCACGGCACAGCACTCCGCATAGGCCTTAACCACGGCTCTCTCGGCGAGCGCATCACCTCTGTCTGGGGCGACACCCCGGTAGGTATGTGCAATGCCATTATGGAATGGCTCAGAGTCTGCGTGGAGAATGATTTCTACAACCTGACGCTGTCGCTGAAGGCAAGTAACACCAAAGTTATGGTTGAGGCGTACGAACTGCTGTACCGCGCGATGCAGGATGAACTTGGGATGCTCTTCCCTCTCCACCTCGGCGTGACAGAGGCCGGCAACGGCGACAGCGGCCGTATGAAGTCCGCAGTCGGCATCGGCTCTCTGCTGAAGCAGGGCATCGGCGACACCATCCGCGTTTCGCTCACCGAAGACCCTGTCAACGAGATTCCGGTCGCAAAGATGCTCGTCAGATGCGTGGAAGATGATTCTATGGATGCTGCAAGCCGCGAGGAATATATCGTCAAGGCCGGCTACAGATACGGCAGCGGACTGCTCGCCGGCGGACCGGACGACTTCGAGATGGAGGGCAGCATAGCCGGCAAGGCGCTGTCTGCCGAGGAAGCCGCCGACATCAAGGACATACTGCTTCAGGCGGCAAGACGCCGCTTCACGAAGGCGGAGTACATAGCCTGCCCCAGCTGCGGCCGCACCTTATATGATATAGAGAGTGTCCTGGCCGAAGTGCGCAAGGCCACCGAACGTTTCGCCGGAGTGCGCATCGCAGTTATGGGATGCATCGTAAACGGCCCCGGAGAGATGGCTGACGCCGATTACGGCTACGTCGGACAGGGGGTCGGCAAGGTGACGCTCTACAAAGGCAGAAAGCCGGTGGAAAAAGACATTCCGCAGCAGGATGCCGTCAGCCGCCTCGTCGCACTGATAGAAAGCGACCGTTGATATCTTTTTTTGCAGAAAAAAGCCGAATAAAGTACTTTTGCCCGAATTAATCTTACAGGAGGCCTTTCCATTGAAAACCATCAATTTCGACAAAGTCTTGATACTGGGTTCCGGAGCCCTCAAGATCGGCGAAGCCGGCGAATTCGACTACTCCGGCAGTCAGGCTCTGAAAGCCATGCGCTCCGAGGGGATCAAGACAGTTCTTATAAACCCCAACATTGCTACCGTCCAAACTTCTGAAGGTGTTGCTGACAAGATTTATTTTCTTCCCGTAACACCTTATTTTGTGGAAAAAGTCATCGCCAAAGAGCGTCCGCAGGGCATCCTTCTCGCCTACGGAGGTCAGACCGCGCTGAACTGCGGCGTCGCCCTCTTCAACACCGGCGTCCTTGACAAATACAACGTCAAGGTCCTCGGCACTCCGGTCCAGTCGATCATCGACACCGAAGACCGCGAACTTTTCAACAAGAGGATGGAAGAGATCGACATCAAGATCATCCGCAGTGAAGCAGTCGAAAGCATCGAAGACGCCCGCCGCGCAGCAGCTGAAGTCGGTTACCCCGTCATCCTGCGTGCAGCGTATGCCCTCGGTGGCCTGGGCAGCGGTTTCTGCGACAACGAGGATGAACTCAACGCGCTGGCCGAGAAGTCTTTCTCCTATTCTCCCCAGGTGCTTGTCGAAAAATCTCTCAAGGGATGGAAAGAAATTGAATTCGAAGTGGTCCGCGACTCCTACGGCAACGCCACGACCATCTGCGAGATGGAGAACTTCGACCCGCTGGGCATCCATACCGGCGAAAGCATCGTAGTTAGTCCCTGCCAGAGCCTTAACGACCACGACCGCGAGCTGCTTACCGGCCTCGCACTCAAGATCGTCAAGCATATCGGCATCGTCGGAGAGTGCAACATCCAGTTCGCATACGAGCCGGGCGGCGAAGACTACCGCGTCATCGAAATCAACGCCCGCCTGAGTCGTTCTTCAGCCCTCGCTTCGAAAGCCACCGGTTATCCGCTGGCCTTCGTTGCCGCAAAGATCGCCCTCGGCTACTCCCTCACCGACCTGAACAATCCCGCATCTGACAAGATATATCAGCCGTCCATCGACTACATAGTTTGCAAGATTCCCCGCTGGGACCTCAGCAAGTTCCACGGTGTCAGCCGCGAAATCGGCAGCAGTATGAAGTCCGTCGGCGAAGTGATGTCCATCGGCAAGAACTTCGAAGAGACCATACAGAAAGGTCTGCGAATGATCGGCCAGGGCGCCCACGGCTTCGTAGCCAACAAGGAAATCACCGTGCCGGACATCGACGAGGCCCTCAAGAACCCTACCGACAACCGTATCTTCGTCATCTCCAAGGCCTTCCAGAAAGGCTACACCATCGACCAGATCTACGACCTGACAAAGATCGACAAATGGTTCCTGAACAAGCTCTACGGCATCGTCGAGACTTCCCGTGAGATTGAGAAATACGACCGTCCCGAGGACATTCCCGACGAGCTGATGCGCAAGGCAAAGCTCGACGGCTTCTCAGACTTCCAGATCGGAAGGCTCGTCTTCAAGGATAAAATCGATATGGACGAGGCTTCTGACAAGGTCCGTGCCAACCGCAAGGCCCGCGGTCTGCTGCCCTTCGTCAAGAGAATCACCACTTTCGCCTCCGACGACCCTGACAAGGCCAATTACCTCTATGTTACATACGGTTCCGACCACAGCGACATCCCCTTCGACAACGGCAGCAACTCCATCATCGTGCTCGGTTCAGGCGCTTACCGCATCGGTTCGTCCGTAGAGTTCGACTGGTGCAGCGTGAACGCCCTGAACACCATCCGCAAGGCCGGCTACACGGGTATAATGATCAACTACAACCCCGAGACCGTCTCTACCGACTATGATATGTGCGACCGCCTCTACTTCGACGAACTCACGTTCGAGAGGGTGCTCGACATATACGAGCTCGAGAATCCGCACGGTGTCATCGTGTCAGTGGGCGGACAGATTCCCAACAACCTGGCTCTCAGGATGAAGAACGAAGGTCACGTCAAGATTCTCGGCACTTCGGCCGAAATGATCGACAACGCCGAGGACCGTCACAAGTTCTCTGCTATGCTTGACCGCATCGGCGTCGACCAGCCCGCCTGGAAAGAGCTGTCGTCGATGGACGAACTCCACCAGTTTGTCAAGTCAGTCGGCTACCCTGTCCTCGTGCGTCCTTCATACGTGCTCTCCGGTGCCGCGATGAACGTTTGTTCGAACGACGGCGAGCTGATAGAGTTCCTCAAGCTGGCCAGCGAAGTGTCCAAGAAACACCCTGTAGTCGTAAGTTCGTTCATCCAGCACGCCAAGGAGATCGAGTTCGACGCGGTGGCATCAAAGGGCGAAGTGCTTGCATACGCCATCTCAGAGCATATCGAATACGCCGGCGTTCACTCAGGTGACGCTACGATCCAGTTCCCGCCTCAGAAACTTTACGTCGAGACTGCCCGCCGCATCAAGAAGATCGCCCGCAAGATCGCGGAAGCTCTCTGCATCAGCGGCCCGTTCAACATCCAGTTCCTCGCCCGCGACAACGAGATCAAGGTCATAGAGTGCAACCTGCGTGCGTCACGCAGCTTCCCGTTCGCTTCCAAGGTCCTCAAGATCAACCTCATCGAGCTGGCCACCAAGGTTATGATCGGCGAGAAAGTCGAGGCTCCGCTCAAGAGCGCCTTCGACCTCGACTATGTCGGCATCAAGGCTTCGCAGTTCTCATTCAACCGTCTGCAGAAGGCCGACCCCGTCCTCGGAGTCGATATGTCTTCTACCGGTGAAGTCGGCTGCATCGGCGACAACACTGACGAGGCCATCCTCAAGTCAATGCTGGCCGTAGGCTACACCATTCCCAAGAAGCGTATCCTCATCTCCAGCGGTACAGGCGAGCAGAAAGCCCAGCTGCTGAAGGCATCCCGCGACCTCATCGTCCACGGCTACGAGATCTACGCCACCGGCGGAACCTACAAATACTGCATCGAAAACGGCATTCCGGCCCACAGGGTTCTGTGGCCCAGCGAGACCGGCGACTGCCCCGAGGCTCTGCAGATGATCCACGACAAGCAGATCGACCTTGTCATCAACATTCCGAAGAACCTCTCGCAGCACGAGTTGAGCAACGGCTACAAGATCCGCCGAGCCGCCATCGACTTCAACATTCCTCTGATCACCAACCCCAGACTTGCTTCGGCTTTCATCACGGCCTTCTGCAATATGTCCATCGATGACATCCAGATCAAGTCCTGGGACGAATACAAATAGCATTTTGACAAATGGACATAGTTCTGTTCATCGTCGGAATCGCATTGGTCGTCCTTGGAGCCGACTGGCTTGTTGACGGATCTGTGTCCATTGCCAAACGTAGCGGCATTTCTGAATACGTCATCGGCGCCACCATCGTCGGCATCGGGACCTCGATGCCTGAGCTGGCAGTCAGCTTTTTCGCTGCCCTCAAGGGCAACGCCGACATCGCCATAGGCAACGTGGCCGGGTCGAATATGGTCAACACGCTGCTGATCCTTGGGGTAACATCTCTCATCTCCCCCATCGCCTTCACCCGCCAGAACCTGCGCAGGGACATTCCCATCACCCTCGGAGTTTCCGTGCTGCTGGCGTTCTTCGCCCTTGACACTTTCATCTGGAAGAGCGAAGCCAACAGGATCATCCGTCCTGAAGCCATCATCCTGCTGCTGATGTTCGCCGGCTATATGTGGCTCAACTTCAAGCAGGACAAGGCTGCCGCCGGTCCTTCGTGCGAAGTCCCTGAGGAGAGCAAGGAGAAGCCTATGAGCGTGTTCAAGTCCGTAGCGATGATCGTTCTCGGCCTTGGTATGCTCGTGCTCGGAGGCAACCTGTTCGTGGATTCCGGCACAAACATAGCCAAGGAACTCGGCGTTTCCGACTCGCTGATCGCCATATCTATGATGGCCGTAGGCACTTCCCTGCCCGAGCTTGCCACCTGCATCGTGGCTGCGGCGAAGAAGAACAACCAGCTGGCTCTCGGCAACATCCTCGGCTCGAACATTTCCAACATCCTGCTGATCATCGGCCTGAGCGGCACCGTAGTGCCTCTTAACATCAATCCGCAGAGCTTCATCAGCCTTATGCTGCTGCCCGTCAGCGTCATCGTGCTCTGGATGACTTCCTTTATGTTCCGCAGGAAGACTCTCGACAGGGTCGACGGAGCCATCCTCATCGTGCTCTATGCGGCCTACATCGTAATGATTGGAAGAATGTAACGCTTTTGCTACCTTTATCGGCAACATAACCTAAAATCCTCCATAATGAAAAAGTTCACTCTTATAATTGCTGCTATAGCTGCACTGATGCTCAGCAGCTGCAACGGCGGCAAATCTGCACCTGCTCCCTTCGACCCTGCCACCAGAGGTTCAAACGACATCAAACTCGGTGCTGCCGGTTACTCATATCTTTTCTATGACATCGAGACTACCCTGAAGTTCCTGCAGGATATGGGTGTCCATTATCTTTCAGTGAAGGACAAATGGCTGCCTCTCGACGCTTCTTACGAAGATATGGTTGCCTTCAAGGAGCTCTGCGCCAAATATGACGTGGAAGGTTACACCCTCGGCCCCATCTATATGCGCAGCGAAGAACAGGTAGACCAGGCTTTCGCCTATGCCCAGCGTTACGGTGCCAAATGGTTCATCGGCGTTCCCAACTATGAGCTTCTCGACTACACCATCGCCAAGGTCAAGGAGACGGGCATCAAGGTGGCCATCCACACCCACGGTCCCGACGGAATGGCCTTCCCTGACATCCGCACTATCGTAGAGAAGGTCGGCGACCCCAACCTCGGCATCGGCTGCTGTATGGACCTCGGTCATACTTTCCGCTCGGGTTATGACGTTGCCGCCGACATCATCGAGTTCAAGGACTGGATTATGGACGTGCACATCAAGGATGAGACCGCCGCTTCAAAGGAAGGACAGACCTGGGAGTGTGGACGCGGTCAGATGGACCTCGTCGGCATCATCAAGGCCTTCCGCCAGATCGGCTACCAGGGCGTCCTGTCGATGGAATACGAGAAGAACCGCCGCAACCCCCAGCCCGGCGTAGCTGAATCAATCGGCTACCTGCGCGGCGTGCTGGACGCTACGAAATAATTTCATTCTCCTTCTGAATTGGGCAGCTGCTTGCGGGCGCTGGTGCGGGCGCCGAGTTTCACGAGGTTCTCGGCGGCTTTGACGATGCTCTGGCGGCCGGTGGAGAGTTTGTCGTAGGCCTGGCGGTATGCGCCGTCTGCCTTCTCGAGGGCCGCTCCGACATCTCCCATATATTTGCTGAAGTCTGCCACGCGGTCGAGCAGCATACGGGCCGTGTCGATTATCTTTTCCTGGTTCTGGGCCTGCTGGGTCTGGGTCCAGGCTATCTGGATCATTCGCAGGGCGGCGATGAGATTCTGTTCAGAGGTGATGAACACGCCTTTGTTGAAGGCTTCTCTCCACAGGGTCGGCTCTTCGGCCATCGCGAGCTGGAATGCAGTGTCGTTCGGCATAAACATTATGACGTACGGAAGGCTCTTGTAATTGGCCTTGAAGTGAACGGCGTAATCTTTTGAGGACAGCTCCTTCACGTGCTGCCTTACGCTCTGCAGGTGCCTGGTGGCCGCATCGGTGCGGCTTGCGTCGTCTTCTGCGTTGCAGTAGTCGATGAATGCGGTCAGGGACACCTTGCTGTCGATGATGACGCATTTTTCATCAGGGTAATAGACCACGACGTCAGGCCTCATATTCTTGCCTGTGTCTTCATTCTCGACTGACTTGCCGCTGCTGTCGCGCACGGTGTACTGCATATCATAGTGCTTGTGCTCTTCAAGCCCCTGGCTGTCCAGCAGCTCCTTGAGGATCATCTCACCCCAGTTGCCCTGGATCTTGGTCTTGGAGGTCATTGCGTTTGCCAGACGGCTGGCTTCCTGCCCCAGCGACTGGGACTGCTTCATCATCTCCTCTATTGCTTTCTCGAGGGCTGCCTTGTTCTGGTTGCCCTGATCGCGCGTCTTCTCAACGCTCTCACGCATATTCTTCAGGGCCTCGTTCAGGGGGTTGACGATAGCGTCCATCTTCTCCTGGTTTATCTTCTGGAAGGCCTCGGACTTCTTGTCCAGGACCTCGCCGGCGAGGGCTGAGAACTGCTGCTCGACTACCCGCTTCTGCTCATCCCACGACTGCTTGGTCTCGGCTATCTGGTCCTCCAGGGCTTTCTGAATCTTCTCGTGGCTCTCCTTGAGCGCTGCGATCTGGGAAGCGTGGCTCTTCTCCATAGAGGCTGCAGTCGCTTCGAAAGCTTTTTGCTGCGCGGCGATTTCCGCATCGAAAGAGCTTTGGCGGGCAGCCTTCTCAGCCTCGAATGCCTCTTTCCTTGCGCTCATCTCGTGCTTGAGGGAGCTGTTGCGGAAAATGAGGAAGATGACGGCTATGCAGGCTGCCAGAGCGATTGCGGCGGGTATGATGACTATCTCCATATAGCGGGTGGTTTCAATCAGTAAAATTAGCTATTTATTTGTACATTTGTTTAATCTTAACTAAAACTGAAAATAATGCGTAATTTTCTTTGGACCATCGCAGCGTCCTGCTGCGCTTTCTTATTTCTGAACTCGTGTGAACAGCAGCCGGTCGAATACGACTGGCAGCCTGCCGGCGACAAGATTATGACCGAATGGGGCGAAAACCTCAAGGTTGCCGACGTATACGGAGAGTATCCCAGGCCTCAGATGGCCCGCGAAAAATGGACAAGTCTCAACGGCCTGTGGAACTATAAGACCGACAAGAGCGAAGGTATGATACTGGTGCCTTTCGCCATCGAATCCGCCCTGTCAGGCGTCGGAGAGACTCTCAATCCGAATGAGAAACTCATCTACACCAGAGAGTTCAAACTCAGCGGCAAGGATTTCAAAGGCAGGATCCTGCTTCACGCAGGAGCCATCGACCAGGAAGCCGTCATCTTCATAAACGACAAGGAAGTGGCCCGTCACACCGGCGGCTACGCTTCATTCTCGGCTGATATCACAGATGCTGCGAAGAGAGGCAACAATACCATCCGCGTAGAAGTCATCGACAATACCAACGACGGCTATATGGCCACCGGCAAGCAGGTCCGCAGGCCCAGCGGCATCTGGTACACTCCGGTATCCGGCATCTGGCAGACCATCTGGCTCGAACCCGTTCCGGCCAGCTACATCAAGGATCTGACCATCATTCCTGACATCGACGCTTCGAAGCTTGCCGTAACAGTCGTTCCCAACTCGGCTGAAGGCGAGATATACGTGGAAATGCTCGCTGACGGAAAGGTGGTCGCTTCGGCTTCGGCCCCCGCTTCTGCCCCCACAGTCAGCCTGGCCGTCGAGAATCAGCATCTGTGGAGCCCCGACGATCCCTACCTCTACGACTTGAAGGTTGAACTGCGCAAAGCAGGCAAGACCGTCGACAAGGTGGACAGCTACGCAGCGATGCGCAAGATTTCCAAGGCAGCCGACAAAGACGGCATCCTCAGGGCCCAGCTCAACAACAAGGACATCTTTATGATGGGTCCCCTCGACCAGGGCTGGTGGCCTGACGGTCTGTACACAGCTCCGACTGACGAGGCCCTCCTCTTCGACATCCAGCGCACAAAAGATCTCGGCTTCAACACTATCCGCAAGCACGTGAAGGTTGAGCCCGACCGCTGGTACTACTATTGCGACAAGCTCGGAATGCTGGTTTGGCAGGATATGCCCAGCGGCGACCGCGCCGGCACTGACTGGAGCGGCCAGTGGGTGTTCCTCGGCAGCGACCCCCAGGTCCGCAGCGAAGAGTCTATGAAGAACTATTACCACGAGTGGGGAGAAATAATGAGCCAGCTCAAGAACCACCCTTCTGTAGTCGTATGGGTTCCCTACAACGAAGCCTGGGGCCAGTCCCGTTCAGTCGAAGTTGCAGAGTGGACCAAGAAAATGGATCCCGACCGCCTCGTGAACACAGCCAGCGGCGGAAACCACTTCCGTACAGGCGACATCATCGACCAGCACCACTATCCGGAGCCCAAGATGACTTTCTACGAGCCCGGCTACATCAACGTCCTCGGTGAGTACGGCGGCATCGGCTACCCCGTCTCCGGCCATCTCTGGAACGAGAACAGCAACCGCAACTGGGGCTACGTCAGCTTCAACGAGAGCGAAGTAGTCACCAACAGATACGTAGACTTCGCCAAGATGATGCTCGACCTCGTCCCGAAGGGCTTCTCTGCAGCCATCTACACCCAGACAACGGACGTCGAGTCTGAAGTCAACGGCCTGTTCACCTACGACCGCAAGATCCTCAAGATGGACGAAGCCAAGGTACGCGAGGCCAACCAGGCCCTCTGCCGCAGCCTCGACTAGATCATCAATTATCTCAGACAAGAAAAGCCGGCTGAATCCCCAGCCGGCTTTTCTGTTTATTATCTTAGGCAGAAGTTCCTACTTTCCAGCGTAGGCTTTGGCCTCCTCCATATATTTCTCGAGGTTCTTGATGCGGTTGACGTCGCTCGGGTGGGTGCTCATAAACTCGGGGACGGCCTGGCCGTTCTGGGACATCTTGACCCAGAGCTTGGGAGCTTCCTCGACCTTGTAGCCGGCAACGGCCATCATAATCAGACCGATATGGTCAGCTTCGAGCTCCTGCTTGCGGGAGAAAGGCAGGATCACTCCATACTGGCCGCCGAGACCTAGCGCGGTATTGAACACCGCCAGCTGGGAGTCAGTCACCTTGCCGGAAGCCTGTGCAGCCGCCAGGATAGTCCTGTGAAGATTCTCGGTCAGGGTCGCGCGGCTCATCCTCTCGTTGCTGTGGTTGGCTATTGCGTGGGCTATTTCGTGACCTACCACGGCAGCCAGCTGGTCGTCGTTGTCGACGAAGTTGGCAAGTCCTTCATACACCACGATATTGCCGCTGGGCAGACAGAAAGCATTGATCTCCTCAGACTTGACGAGGTCGATATGCCAGTTCAGACCCTGCATCGGATTGTCCAGACCTGCAGTTATGAAATAATTGTTCATCGCGTTGAGCAGCTTGCTGCACACGACTCTCACCTTCTGCGTCATAGCCGCATTGGTAGAAGCCTTTGCAGTCTGGGCGAACTCCTTGTAGGACTGCTCGCTCAGAGCCATTATGTCGCTGTTGGAATAAAGAAGCACCTGCTTGCGTCCAGTGAGGGCCACGCTGCTGCACGCATAGATCATCGCCACCAGGACGACTGACAGGGCAATCCACAATAGTTTTTTCATAGTCGAGATAGTTATAGTTGTCAGATTATTTCAATGTCAGCAGCCGGAATCCAGCCCTCGCGGCCGTCAGCGATAGTGACACGATACCAGTCCCCCACAACATCCTTGACCTCCAGCACAGTCCCTTCGTGGATGATGAACAGCGACGTCCCGGACGTACCGGGGCTGCTCTTCACCGAAGACACGGGCGACATCACGACTGCACCCTTGTCACTTATTGCATCAGCCCTCTGGCTCAGAGAAAGGCTAAACGTACATAAAGTTAATACAAAAAGTACACACGCCAACACAAAAGAAGCCTTTCTTGCAGAAACCGACCCGAACTGGCGGAAACCGGTCAGCAGCAGGAGGACCAGCACGAAGAGAGCGACAGTAAGCCAGGCCCAGCCGTCTGAAGACATCGAGTATTTGAGCTTTTCCATCCACTCGGCGAGTATGAAGCGCGGCACGCTGTCGATGCGGTCCTGGACTGAAGCCTGCGCGATCTCAAGGTTGTTGACGGCATCGGCGTGGTGCGGATTCAGCTTCAGCGCCCTTTCATAATACAGCACAGCGTGCGGAATGTCGCTGAGTTTGTAGTAGCAGTTGCCGATATTGTAATAGAGGTCGGCACTTACCATATCCGACTGCTCGATTGCCAGATAACTGTCGAGAGCGGTAGTGTAATCTCCCTGGGCATACAGGTCGTTGGCTGCATCCCAGTCCTGTGCTGAAGCGGCAAAGCCGAGTGACAGCAGCAGCAACATGGTTGTGGCGGCCTTGGCGGCAGCCCCCTTGCGGCCGGCGCCGCGGATAGAACTCTCTATGCGTGAAATGACTGACATAGCATTCTTGTATATGTTTTCCATCGCGTCGTGATTGCTTTCCGGAGCGTAGCGGGCCATTTCGCATTTGTCGATAATATCTACGAAACTGTCTGCAAGCGCCGCATCAACTCCGTCCTCCACCAGCCTTTCGCGCGCATTCTCCTTGTTGTAGTCGGCAGGAGCCATCATCAGTTTGTCGCAGACATAGCCGGTCACCGCCTTGTGCAACTCTTCATAGAACGCTGTGTCAAGCCCTTTGGCCAGATAGTCGCCAGCCTGGCGCAGCCTTGCCTTGGCCACCTTGTTGGCCTTGCGGTTCTTGCTGCCGACGACATCGGCACGTCTGGCCCTTGAAACTGCAGTCACCTTGTCGACGATGAAGAACAGAGCCACCAGAATGGCAAGCAGTATGTAGAAAGCTGCAGAGCTGACAAAGAAGCGGCCCTGCCTGCGCAGGTTGTCGCGCCCTGTAGCGATATAGCGGATGTCCTCCCCTATGCTGCGCACGCCCTGTCTTGCCACTCCGGGCACAAGCGTTCCGGCAGACGCGTCTTCAGCGCTGGCCTCTACGCCAACGTGCATCACAGGCGCTGTAATCGTCACATAGCGGCCGAGAGAAACATCATAATATGAATAATTCACAGGACCTATCTCATAGCTGCCATAACTGCGGGGGATGAAGGGGTATTCGAAAGTCTTGGAGCCGGAAGCACCGTCGTTGGATACGTTTTCAGTGCTCTTCACGTCGTAGACCTCGAAGTCAGAGGGGAACGACACCTTGGGAGCCCCGAGCATCGAAATGTTGCCGTTGCCGGAGATGGTTACCCTGAGCGAGCCGGCGTCATTGGTCTTGAGAGAATCGCTGCTCATCGCAGCAGTAATCTTGAACTGGCCGACACCGCCCTCGAACGATGAAGGAGCACCGCCGGGAAGCGGAGTCACATTCACCACGACAGAGCCTGAAGACACCCTCTTGCGGATAGTCTGGTAGTTGTCGAAGAAATCGTCGAAAATCGAGCGGCCGAAGCCGGAAGAGGTCCTGACACGCACCAGGCAGACCAGCTCGGCGGGGTCTATGGACAGCCTTCCCTCCTGCTGAGGGATGAGCATATAGCGCTTGAGCAGAGCGACGTTGTAGATGGTCCCGTCGACGTTTTCACGGTTGGACTCGATGGTCTGGGCAGTGAACGTCTCCTTGTTCCAGAAGCCGTTGAAAGACGGGAAGGTTATATCCTCGATGCCGGAGATGTCCGAACGGTAATACAGCTTGAGCGTCGCCGTGATGGGTTCGCCCTTGACGACATGGGTCTTGCTCAGAGACAGTCTCAGGAAGATGTCGTCATTCGACACGGTGCCCGACTGCACGGCGTCGGAAGAGCCTTGCTGTGAAGAAGATGACGAAGACGAGGACTGCTGCTGGGCTTTCACCACCTCTATGGTAAAGGGAGATGTCGAGCACTCTTTCTTGTCCACTTTGGCAGTTGCGGCCGGCAGAGTGAACTTGCCTTCGGCTTTGGGCTGCAGAAGGTAGGTATACGTCTCCGTATGGCTTGACTCACGCTTGCCGTTGATGATGTTGGTGCTGCTCATAGAGCCTTTCTGAGGCCCCCACACGACGTCGAAGTCGCCCGTGCCCGGCCAGTCGAAATCACTCATATTCCCGTTGGCCGTAAAGACGATCCTGAACGTCTCGTTCATCGACACCACACCCGGCGCATCAAGCGTAAGGTTCTGGGCCGCAATGCTGCCGCAGAACATCATACAAAGCAATGCAACAATATGTCTTCTCATTTCTACCAGTTTTTATCTTTTTGTTTGCTCTTCACTTTGGCAGCCTTCTCCTTGCGGACCTTGTCCTGAGTCTGCTTCTCCTGATCCTGGATAGCCTGCAGCATCTGCTGGGCAGCTTGAGGGCTTATCTTGGGCTGCTCTCCACTCTGGCCCTGCTGATTCTGCTGATCCTGGTTCCGGTCGTTATTGTTTTGGTTCTGATCCTGGTTCTGCTGATCCTGATTCTGGTCGTTGTCGCCCTGGTTCTGATCCTGGTTCTGCTGATCCTGATTCTGGTCGTTGTTATCCTGGTTCTGGTCCTGATTCTGATTCTGCTGGTCCTGCTGGTTCTGCTGGTCCTGGTTCTGGTCGCCTCCACCCTGTTGCTGCTGATTCTCCATCATCTTCTGGGCGTATGCCAGATTGCTCTTGGCATCCATATCGTCGGGGTTGCGGCGCAGCGAATTCTTGAAAGCCTCGACGGCTGCCTGCCAGTTGCGCTGCTTCAGGTATGAATCGCCCTGGTTGAAGAAAGCCTGGGCTCCGTGACCGGCACGGTCCAGCGAGTCCATTACAGACGCGTAGTGCCTGTCAGCCTCGGAGTAATTCTCCATCCTGTAATAGGTGTTTCCTATATTGAAATTGGCGGCATTCGACAGAGAGTCCTTCATCAGAGCCTTCTTGTAGTCGATCTCCGCTTCCTGATAATTCTCCTTGCCGAACAGACGGTTGCCGTGGCGCACTTCCTTGCGGTCAGTCTGACCGAAGGCCGGAGCCAGCACGGCAAACATCAGAATCGCTATGATAAAACTCTTTCTCATCACTTGAAAATGTTTTTGGCAGTCTTGCGCTCACCTATCAGCATCTCGACGATGAAGAAGAACAGGGCTATCGCGAAGAAATACATATACTGCTCGTTGAAATCTTCGAAAACGACGCTGCTGAACTCCTGTTTGTCGATGGTCTTGATGTCCTCAATGATGGGATTCAAGCCGAATTCGCTGTTGCCGGCCTTGACGTACTCGCCGTTGCCTGCCGCAGCTATTTCCTTAAGGATCTGCTCATTGAGTCGCGTAACGACAATGTTACCCTCCTTGTCTCTGAGAAGGCTGCCGTTCACTGTTATCGGCTGGCCGGCAGTCGAGCCCACTCCGATGGTGTATATCCTGATGCCCTCGGCTGCCACTGCCTTCGCTGCATCCACGGCGTCACCTTCGTGGTCCTCACCGTCGGATATCACGATGATGGCACGGCTGTTCCCGCTCTGCGAACTGAAGCTGCGGGCAGACATCATTATCGCTTCGGAAAGGTCGGTGCCCTGGATCGGCACAGACTCGGTGCTGATACTGTTCAGGAAAACCTTCGCAGACACATAGTCGGTGGTGATGGGCAGCTGGACGAAACTCTCGCCCGCGAAAATCACCAGGCCGATGCGGTCGCCCTGAAGCTTGTCCACTATCCTGGAGATGGCCAGCTTGGCCCTTTCAAGACGGTTCGGAGAATAATCCTCCGCAAGCATCGAGTTCGACACGTCGAGCGCAATCATTATCTCCACGCCTTTGCTCTGTCTCTCCTTGAGCCTTGCGCCCATCTGGACGCGGCAGAGGCCGAGAACGAAGAACAGGAAGGCAATGGAGAAGAAAGTAACCTTGAGCCAGCCACGGCCGTTGGAGACGGCTGGCATAAGCTGACTTACTATCTCAGGGTCGCCGAACTTCGCAATCCTTCTCTTCTTGAAGTTCAGGTAGGCCTTGTATGCCACGAAGAACAGCGGGATGAGCAGCAGCAACAACAGATATTGGCTTTGTGCTATATATATCATTACGGCAGCCTCCTGATTATAAAGTATTTGAAGAGAACCTCAAGCAGCAGTGCGACCAGCGCCCATATCGCAAACTTCATAAAAAGTTCGGTGTATACGGGGAAGCTGTCCACCGTTACGCGGCTCTTCTCCATCTGGTTGATCTCATTGTAAATCTCGAGCAGCTTAGTGTTGTCCGTTGCGCGGAAATACTTGCCGCCCGTCTGCTCGGCAATGTTCCTGAGCAAGGGCTCGTCGATCTCTACGTCGACATCCACAAGGCGGATGCCCATAGGAGTCATCATAGGATACGGAGCCTTGCCCATAGCGCCCACGCCGATGGTGTAGACCCTGATGCCGTAGGTCTTGGCGATCTCGGCAGCCATTGCGGGGGTAATCTCGCCGGAGTTGTTGACGCCGTCGGTGAGCAGGATGACCACCTTGCTCTTTGCGTCGGAATCCTTGAGACGGGCCACTGCGGTGGCAAGGCCGTTTCCGATGGCGGTTCCGTCATCGATGAGGCCGGTTTCGATCTCCTTCATCATATTGATGAGGGAGGCACGGTCCGAAGTGACGGGGCACTGCGTGTAGCTCTCGCCGGCGAAGACCACGATGCCTATGCGGTCGGTCGGCCTTGAGGCTATGAACTCCATAGCAATGTTCTTGGCTGCCCCTATCCTGTCAGGATTGAAGTCCCTGGCAAGCATTGAGGTCGAAACGTCCATATCGAGCACTATGTCGATGCCCTCCGTGTCAGTCTGCTCGAAAGATTCCGAAGAGCGCGGCCTTGCGATGGCCAGGATTATCAGTGCCAGAGCGATAGTCCTCAGGATGAACGGGATATGTCTCAGCAAACGCTTGGCACTGCTCTCCTTCACCTGCCATCCGCCGAAGTTCGACACGGTCATCGAAGGCGACTTGCCCTTGACTTCCCTGTAGACGTAGAGCGCGATCAGCGGCAGGAGCAGGAACTCGAGATAAAGCAGGTTCGGATACTCGAAAAACATCACTCGTCCCCTCCTTCTTGCTCAAGTTGTGACACGTATGTCGTATTGACGAACTGCACGGCGTCGGGTATCGTCTCTTCGTTCTCCTCGGCGCTCGCTTCGTACTTGGCGAACTTGACGAGGTCGGCACGCCCGAAGAGGGCGGCTATCTTGTCGAAGGTCTTCGGCTCGACGTCCTGCTTCTTGAGGTCTTCAAGCATCTCGGTCGAAGGCCTCTCCATCGTCATAATTCCGAAGCGCTCCGAGATGTAGTACCTCAGGGTGTCGGTGACGGCGGTGTAGAACTGCTTCTGCTTGTTGTTCTGCCACAGTTTCTGCTTGCGGATCTTCTCGAGGTCGCGCAGAGCCACTATATGTGCGGGATCCTTCTGGACGGGTTTTCCGAACAGGGTGGTGTTTTCCCTGCGGGCCTTGACGAGCCTTACGATAAAGTATGCGAGAGCAGCTATGAGCAGGGCCAGCAGCAGCCAGGGCAGCACTTCCCTGAAGGTGACAGGGTAGCCTATCTGGCCTTTGATGTCCTTGATGACATAAGTCGCGGTATCAATCGGAACAGTATTTACATACAACTGGGGGCCGCGGTAGATGAGGGAATCGGCCTTTCCCTGGGCATTGGCGATGACGGCCAGCAGCGGAGGCAGGGCGTAACTGCCGCTGTCGAAGCTGGTCAGAGTCATACGGCCTTCTATCTCCAACTTGCCTTTCTTTATGGAAAGGGTGTCGAAAGTCATTCCCTTGATGGTCTCGACGCCGTATGCGAGGGGATCCGAAGGGGCGGCTATGACAAAGCCGTCACCCTCCTGCAGCTGCAGGTCGACAATCAGGTCAACCTGGTCGCCGATGAGGATGGAATCCCTGCTGAGGCGGGAAACCCGCGTAGTGTCGACCTGCGCCGACACTGCCGCCGTAGATATAATCAATATCGCAATAAACAGCAATCCTTTCTTCATAATCAAGCCCTGTGTTTGAATAACGATATCAGTCCTTTTACATAATCCTGGTCCGTGGCTATGTCGACGGAATCCACGCGATAGCGCAGCAGCACCTGACGCGTCTTCTCACGCACATCGGCGTTCCATTTCTCATAGGAGCTGCGCATTGCCTTCGAAGAGGTGTCGACCCACATCTGACGGCCGGTCTCCGCATCCATAACATTCACAAGGCCGATCGAAGGAATCTCGCGCTCGCGGCGGTCATAGATGTTTATGACTGAGATGTCGTGCCTGTCGGCTGCCACCTTCAGCGCGTCTTCGTAGCGCGGGTTGCACTGCGAATCGACGTCGATCATATCTGAAAGCAGGAATGCGGTGCATTTCTTCTTGATGGCATTGGTAAGGAACTCCAGCGCTGCGGCGATGTCCGTACCCTTCTCCTCAGGCTCGAACTCTACCAGCTCACGGATGATGTGGAGCAGGTGGCTGCGGCCCTTCTTCGGCGGGATGAACTTCTCCACCTTGCTGCTGAAGAACAGGGCGCCGACCTTGTCGTTGTTGATGGAAGCAGAGAAGGACAGCACTGCTGCGATCTCGGCCATCAGGTCTCTCTTGAGCCTGGTGGTGGAACCGAAGAAACGGGAGCCGCTCACATCGATGAGCAGCACCACCGTCAGTTCCCTCTCCTCCTCGAATATCTTGACGTACGGCGCGTTGTAGCGGGCTGTCACATTCCAGTCCATATTGCGCACGTCGTCGCCGTACTGGTATTCGCGAACCTCGCTGAAGGCCATACCGCGTCCCTTGAAGGCGCTGTGGTACTCGCCCGCAAATATCTGGTGCGACAGGGACTTCGTCTTGATCTCTATC
>JAEEGG010004175.1_pt1 | contig 35177 bp, 23 predicted proteins | sample 9134161 | NCBI WGS metagenome assembly JAEEGG01 (sample SAMN16246543, study PRJNA631951) | gut metagenome | biome: gut microbiome; feature: rumen; material: CR-attached | host: Bos | place: Iran: Karaj | collected 2018-10
CATCGGCACAACTACATAGAGATGCTGGTGATGCTTAAGGGGAATCTTACCACGAAGATAGTGGATGGAGATACATTGGTTCTGTCTGAGGGGGATATCCTGCTTATGAACCGCCACGCAAGGCATGAGCTCATGCCCTGCAGTCAGGAAGATATTGCGGTGAACCTGATAATCCTCCCGGAGTTCTTTTCCCGTAGCGATATTTCCTATGACAGGGAAAATGTGCTCAGGAGCTTCATCATCTCTTCTCTCTCTGAGAAAAAGAGAAACAGCGACTATCTCCTCTATCACACAAAGGGGATGATAGCCGTGGAAAACCTTCTTGAAAATATCATCTGGACACTGACCTTGGGCCGCGGCGGAATGAACCAGATAGTCAACACAACCATGGACCTGCTTCTCATGAACCTCTCTGCCCTCTCCTCAGACACATTAAAGGACATGGCTTCCAAGGGTCAGGCCGTCACCATAAGTGCCCTGGAGTACATCGACCACAATTACAAGGATGGCACACTCGAGGAACTTGCCGAGAAAACCGGTTACTCCACCGCTTACCTTAGCCGCCTCTTAAAGAGCCACACAGGCAGCAACTTCAAGCAGCTCCTTCAGACAAGAAAGCTCCAGCAGGCAGCATATTATCTGGAGAACACCACTCTCACCACCGAGAAGATCATAGAGAAGATTGGCTATGAAAACAGCGCCTACTTCTATAAGAAGTTCTCCGAGAAATACGGCTGCTCGCCTAGAGAGTACAGGAAAAGACTGTAAACAGGCCTGTCGTTATTTATGTACGCATTTTTCACTTGGCATGCCTGATAAGCAGGAAGTACCTCTTCAGACTTAACTTGGATATACAAATAACTCCCCATTAACGTAATGAGGCTCTCCATCCGGACAATGATATTCACATGGCAGAACTGGATTTCATTTTTATTCACCCCCCTAGCACACACATAGGCTCATGCCACTCATTCCTCAAAAAAATGCTCTCCGGGTCCGGCTGTTAATTCTGTTCCCCCGGGGAGAATGATCTTAGCCTCGCAATTGGCGGGGATAACAACATTGTATACTACCTTACCATCCTTCTTTTCCCATTCACTCTCCACCTTACCAAAGACGCTGTTATATGAAGCCTTGGCAAATGTGAAACTTCCTCCGGGTCTTGGTGAGATTACAAAGCGGTTTTCACCATCAACATTTATTCCACACATGGACTTAAAGAGCCACTCGCAGACAGCACCTTTGGAGTAATGGTTCAAAGATCCGAGACCTGCTCCCTGAGTGTTGAATGGTCCTGACCAGTTCTCCCAGATGGTCGTAGCGCCATTTTTTGGCATGGAGAGCCATCCGGGAATCTCCTTGTTCTCCAGGAGCTTATAGGCTGAATCAATATCATACTCAGCAAGTACAAACAGGATCAGTGGTGATGACAAAAAGCCTGTTCCCAGTCTCCATCCATAATTCTCCAGAGCTGTGATCAGTCTCTTCCTTGCATATTCCTTTTGTTTATCATTAAGAAGACCAAGCGCCAGCGGTCTTACAAGCTGGGCCTGTCTGTCAGAATCCAGAGTGTACTTACCGCCGGAAACCAGCTCCTGATAAGCGTTCCTGCATCCTTCTGAATATGAGCGAAATTCCTCAGCGTCGCTGCCATGCCCCAGTTCATCAGCAATTTCAGCCATAAGCCCAAGCACATAAGCAGTGTAAGCAGTTGACACTTCAGGATGTGGAGCTACAAAATCCTGCCACTTAAAGGCGCAGACATCCTCAGGCTCAGCCCATTCACCATAACTCTGGCCTGCATTTACCAGGTACTTCGCATTCTCTTCTGAAAGTTTTATCTTTTCTCCAAAAATCTTTGAGCTCTTTCCACATCTCTTTTCCATGAATCTGGCATACCTTGCCATGCGGTCATAGAACTCCCTGATCATGGACTCATCCCCAAACATCTTCCAGAATCTGTAGGGGATCAGAATTCCCACATCAGACCAGCCAACGGATCCATTCATGGCGTTCATGTATTTGTCAACACCTCCTGCAGGTGCTATCTGGGGAAGCTTACCATTACCGGACTGCAGATCATATACATCATGCAAGTACTTATTTGAAAATGCAGCAAAGTCAAACATGTATGCTGCAGTCTCAAAGAAGATCTGTGCATCTCCTGTCCATCCATGTCTCTCACGGGTTGGACAGTCTGTAGGGATATCCAAATGATTACCTTTTGCTGACCACACCGTGGCTTCAAAAAGGTTATTCAAAAGTTCATCGGAACTCTCAAAAAATCCCGTCTGCTCCATATCCGAGTACACTGCGATAGCCGTAAAATCCTCAGCCTTAAACTCCGCTTCAGTCTCCACAAGGGCATACCTGAATCCAAAAACCGCAAAGGTTGTCTTATATTCATTAACTCCGTCTTTGCAGAAGTACTCCACCTGCTGCAAAGGCGTAGTATATCCGTTCTTTTTCTTAAGCTGGATGTTTTCCTGGGTGAACTCTCCATCCGAATCAAGCATTTCCCCGAACTTGAGAAGTACTCTCTGTCCTGCTTTCGCATTCAGGTTAAAAGAAATTATTCCGGCAATATTCTGTCCGAAGTCAAGAACCTTCTTCCTTGCGGGCGTCGTAATTAGCGTAGGCTTAAAACGTTCATGCTCTGTAACCGGGACGTTGTTTGAGGCAGTTGGACGAACACTGTGCTTCGTGACTTTGGCCTTTCCTCTGAACAGCGGAACCCTAAAAGCTTCCACCACTTCTCCATCCTTGTTGTCTGCAAAACGGATCGTACCGTCGTTGCACCAGTCCCAGCTATCATCTGTTACGATCACGTTCTTTATACCATCTTTATAGGTCACCTCAAGCTGTGCCAGTATCTTGGTCCTTATGCCGTACTGGTTCTTAAGTCCCCAGGCACCACAGCTTCCGCGATACCAGCCATCTGCCAGCTGCAAAGTAATCTCGTTTTTGCCGGTCTTTAAAAGCCCCGTCACGTCTACGGTCTGATACTGAACACGCCTTCTGTAATCAGTATGTCCCGGAGCCATGTAGAAATTCCCGGCCTTTTCACCGCCGATCCTTGCTTCATAGGTTCCGCAGGCAGTAATATAGAGCCTTGCTTTTTCAACGGGTCTTTCAACCTTAAACTCTTTTCTGAACAGATCCACCGGATATCGCTCATTCCTGTTGACCTTATAATCCCCGGTGATCCATTTAGCTTCCCAGGATGATATTCCCATCTCAAAAAAGCTCTCGCTCCACTCTCCCGCAACGCCGTTTTCATCAAAGAGCCTGATCTTCCAATTAACCCTCTCCCTGTCTGCAAGCTCTTTTGGATAAACCGCGTGCATGGAAGATGTCTCAACCTTCCCGCTGTCCCAGTTATCAGTGACGATCTGATAGGCGCTCTGCTTAACGCCGCCCTCACAGTTCCACATAAGTCTTGGGTGCTGTACATCAATCCCCAGGGGATTAACAAGATATTCTGTTCGTAGTCTGATTGCCTTCATTTTCTTATATCTCCATCAAAAGCCGCGCCCTGGTTATTTGCTTTTTCCTGCACATTAAGAGCTGCTATTACAGCTTCATACATAGGCTTTGCTTCAGGAGCCTGAACCAGCATCTCCGTAAGAGTCATGCCCATGGCATATCCGATCATCGGATTATCCAGCATTCCCGGTGCGAACTGTTCAAACATGTCCTTTGCAAGCTGATTCTGCAATATCTCGCCAAGAGTGCTCTCCATGCTGTATCTCTCCACAGTCAGATCCGTATCAGTAGCATAGTCGAACTCATAGGTTCCGGAACCAAGCACCTTAGTCTCAGTCTGCTCAGGAAGGGTCAACTCAGCCGTAGTATTAACCGGAACAACAACCTTAACCTTTATCCTTCTATCTTTGCAGCTCACATGACTCTCTATGGTTCCGTACATGGTTTCAAAAGACCTGTCGAAAGAATAAATGCCCTTCACCAGCATCGGCTTTACCCTGAATCTCTTGTATCCGGGCTCAAGCTGCTCGATTCCACTTATCTTCCTGAACATCCAGTCTGCGATCGAACCATAGGCATAGTGATTAAGAGAGTTCATTCCGGACACATCAAAGTCACCCTCCGGTGTGATGGAATTCCATCTCTCCCAAATCGTTGTTGCCCCCTTATTTACGGCATAGAGCCATGAAGGATAGTCCTCACGCATGAAAAGAACTGTTGCCAGATTATGAGCGCCGTTCTCGGAAAGCACATGGCAAAGGTATGGAGTTCCTACAAAACCTGTCACCAGGTGATTCTTGTGTGCAGCTATATTTTCAACCAAAGCATCAAGGATTCGCTTTCTGTCCTTTTCTCTTGCCAGGCCGAAGAAAAGAGATATCACTGCCCCGGTCTGTGTCTCACTTACGATACGTCCTGTCGAGGTATAATACTCACTCCTGAAGGCTTCAAGGGTCTTTTCATAAAGCTTAGAGTAGCTCTTTTCGGCATCGGAATGTCCGAGAACTTTGGCTGTCTTTCTCACAATATCGGTCACATACAGATAGTAAGCATTTGCTATAAGATACTTGTCTGTCGCACCGGTCCTGTCAGCCATCTCCTCCTTATCCAGCGCAAGCCAGTCACCGTACTGAAAGCCGGTCTGCCAAAGGCCGTTATCGCCGCAGTGATTCCTTATATGATCAACCCATTCATGCATGCACTGCCAGGAATCTGAAAGAATCCTTGTATCGCCATAGGTCTGATAAACAGCCCATGGAATGATAACAGCTGCATCCGACCAGGCTGACGAACTGTAGGAGCCCAGTATATCCGGAACCACATGAGGCACACCCTTTTCAAGAGATGACTCGGCACCAATATCCTTCATCCATTTGCTGTAGAACCTGGCTGTGTTTCTGATCTCTGAAGCAGTCCAGCAAAAAACCTGGGCATCTCCCATCCAGCCGAGCCTTTCGTCCCTCTGAGGGCAATCTGTCGGAACATCAAGGAAGTTATCCCTAAAGCTCCAGGTCACATTGCTATAGAGCTGATTGACCTTCTTATTTGAGCACTCAAAATCTCCGATCTCTTCCATATCAGAGTGGATAACCAGAGCTGTGAACATGTCCTCTGTGAGATCCTCAATGCCTTCGATCTTCGCATACCTGAAGCCATGGAAAGTGAATTTAGGTGAAAGAACCTGCCTCTCTCCATTAAGCACAAACGAATCTATGGACACGGCTTTTCGCAAAGTTTCAGGATAAAAGACTCCGTTCTTATCCAGGGTCTCAGCATGCTTAACTGTTACCTTCTGCCCTTTTTTGCCCTTTATATTAAGCTCAACAACACCTGTAAGGTTTTGCCCGAAATCCACAAGCTTATTGCCTTCGGGATCTGTAAATATCTTTACGGGTTTAAGCCTCTTTGTTACCCTGACAGGCTCATTTTCCTGGGCAACAAGGGTCTTTGGATCGAACTCCGTTACTGATACCTTACCCTCTGCAAAATCAGCTTTTGTGGTATCTACCGACTCTCCCATATAGATCTCACTTGATAGAATCTGCCCTTCTCTTACGCCCCAGTTCTCATCAGTAAAGATCTTGTCGCAGCTTCCATCCTCATAGAAAACGTGAATCTCAGCAAAAGCAGCAACCCTGTCACCATAATTATTGGGCTTTAGAGTGAATCCAAGGATGCCCTTATACCATCCGTTTCCAACTGTGATCTCAACGAAGTTTCTTTTATCAATAAGCTCAGTAATATCATAGATCTGATACTGAAGCCTGTTCTTGTAGCTGGTCCAACCGGGAGCCATTCTCAGGTCTCCTGCAGTCTTTCCGTTTACGCTCATCTCATAAACGCCGTAGCTTGTGACGTAGGCAACAGCTCTTTTAACCTTTTTCCTGGTAGCAAAAGAACTGTAGAACACAGGACAGCTCTTGTTATCCTCTGACAAGTCGTGGGTGATCATGCGCGCCTGAAAGCTTGCAGGGTCAAATATACCGGTAACGAAACCGCCTTCAATCTCGCTTTTTTCATCATGATTGTCGCAGGCTTCCACGTGAACACTGTATGCCGTCTCATCTAAAAGAGCATCTCCCGCATACTCCACATGTATTGATGCATCTGACTCTATCAACTTGCTGTCCCAGACAGTGTTTCCGCTATCAGATTCAGTGACAACAATGCGATAGTTCTTCTGCATGGTATCGGTCCTGCCGGACTTAAGTTTCCAGGAAAACCTTGGATTTTTTACTGAAAGTCCGAAAGGAGCTTTGTCATATTCTATTCTAAGGTCATATAAATTCATTTTATTATTCCTCTCACTTGGGAAGTCAGGCCAGTTTCGCAGCCATCTTTATAACTCTGGAGGCGTTTATCTCAAGCTGCTTTCTGTCAAGAGTTCCGGCTTTAAGCGCATTTAAAACATTCTCATAGTCCTTCTTGCCACCGGGCATAAACAGGTCACCACCGGCCTTTGCCACTTCATTTGACAATGAGTTTCTGTAGATGGAGTTCTTGCTGTCCATCATGCTCATCACCCAGTCGGTCATAACTATTCCATCAAAGCCGAACTCACAGCGAAGAATATCTTCTATTAACCCTCTGTGCTCGGCTGTATGTGTGCCATTTAAGAGGTTATAACTGGTCATCAGCGCGTGAGGCTGTGAAAGCCTTACACAGATTCCGAAGCCGCGAAGATAAATTTCTCGCATTGCTCTCTCACTCACATGGGAGTTGTTGCAGTAACGGTTAGTCTCAGCGTTGTTGGCTGCGTAATGCTTGATGGTTGTGCCACAGCCCTTGTGCCTTTGAACTCCTCTGGTGATGGCCGCTGCCATAAGTCCCGATACAAGCGGATCCTCTGAATAATACTCAAAGTTCCTTCCGCAAAGGATGCTCCTGTGGATGTTGAGCGCAGGAGCAAGCCACAGATTGATTCCCATACGCTCCATCTCATCTCCGACAATATCGCCCAGGCTCTCAGCAAACTCCACATTGAAGCTCTGTGCGATGGCTGTGCCGATGGGTATCCTGGTTGCAGCGTGTTCCTTTATAGTTACTCCCTTTGGGGTTTTGTTTCCGCCGGTTAAAAGATTTGCTATGAATCTGGCCACCGGGCCCATGGCTTCCTGCATGCTCTCGGGGATCATCCCTGCTCCGCCTACACCGTGAGCACCCTTTTCATCCTCGTAGTACTCAAGGGAAAGCCTGAGTCCCGCAGGTCCGTCGGCCATGATAAGTGGCTTAATGCCTTTGTTTTCAAGCAAAGAAGTAGTCTCACCTGCTGCTCCTGCCACATGAGTTGCAGCATTCCCGATTATTGAAAGGCCCTTGGCATTTGGGTCAAATCCACCGATTTCCAAAAAACACAGTTCCTCATCCGAAAGTTCTTTTACCTTGTCATCAATCTCATATTCCCTGTCAAAAGAAACTTCGCCGCAGGAGAAGTCTTTTGCATCAATAAGGATTCTCTTAGCCTTAGCAGGAACATTCCCCCTGTCAAAGGAAGGCGCTGTAATATCTGTAAATTCCGGATCGCCAAGGCAATTTCTGGTCTTAAGAACAGTAACTGTCTCATCAAGGCCGGCCACACAGATAACCTCAGTATTTGTGCTGCTGTTTCCGACTCTTACGATATATTCACCCTTTTCAAGAATGTATGAGGCGCTCTTCTCGTCATAAGAAGAAAGGTCTTTAAGGTCAAAAGAAATCACAATCTCTTCCTCTTTACCCGGTGCAAGAAGACCTGTTTTTGCAAAGCCTGCCAGTTCCTGATATGCCTTGGGAAGTTCCCCTTCTGGGAGTGTCACATAGGCCTGAACAACCTCTTTTCCTGCGGCAGATCCTGTATTCTTTACAACAGCTTTGAGGGTGACTACGCTGCCTTTCGCCTCTGCGTCCTTACAGCTGATTTCAAAGTCTGTATAAGAAAGTCCAAAGCCAAACGGGAAAAGAGCCTTATGCCCAAAGGTATCAAAATACCTGTATCCCACGTAAATGCCTTCTCTGTATTCATTATCATTGAAATCGCCAAATGTTCCCTCATCTGAGTATTCCTCAAAAGCTGCCCAGGTTGTGGTCAGCTTCCCTGAAGGATTCTGTTTGCCTGTAAGAATGTCGGAGAGCACTTTTCCCATGTCAGAGCAAAGCTGTGACAAAATGAGAATGTTTCCGACTTCCATAACCGGTGTAAGATCCACCGGCCCGCCAACATTAAGAACCAGCATGAATCTGTCATATATCTTATTTAAAGCAATGATGTCCCTCACTTCTGATCTTGTGAGTTTTACATCACCTTCTACAACCTTTCTGTCACTCCCCTCTCCGGAGTTTCTTGAAAGGACATAGATGCACACATCTCCGCCTTCAGCATCAAGAGCCAGTCCGTGGTATGGCTCCAAAAGCTCTTTGCCCATAAGATACATGATGGGGTTTTCATGCTTATCTTTGGCTTCCTTCTTAAGAGCCTTATAGTACTCTTTCCTGGCGGTTTTCCTTACCTCGTCATACTCATCAAGCCACTTCTTTGTGGTGATCTCAAAGCCCTCTTTTTCCAAACCTTTTTCAATCGTATATGAAAATCTGGTATTGACTTCTCCTGACCCGGTTCCACCCATGATCGTATAGCGCATACCTGAGCCGTAGGCTGCTATTTTGCAAGGCTTCTCTATGGGAAATTTCCCGTCCTTTTTAAGAAGCACAGCGCACTCAGCTGCGTTATCCAGTACCAGATTTAAATGATCATTTTCATACTGCTGCATGTTTACACCTCTCCCATATATAGTTTTTGAGACGGAATTTCACCGCCTCAAATTTCCGTATCACTTATTAGCTTTTCTTTTTGCAATCTCTTCTCTCATTGAGGGAAGCTTAGCCTCAAGATCAAAGTAAAGAGTAAGAATGAACATTACCACAAACAGTAAAAGTGGAATGTAGATACCAAAGGTAAATACTGCCTGTCTTACTGCAGGTGTAGCAACCTCTGCAAGGCCGTCGTAGCTTGCAACTGCTAGGCACCAGCCTACAAGTGACGCCCCGAGACCGGAACCGACTTTTCCGCCAAATCCACTTGCTGCATTACTTGTACCAACCATCTTCTTACCGAATTTATATTCATTGTAATCGATTGTCATGGCAGTCATAACACCCATAAGGCACATCATAGGGATGTTAGCAAATGTTGCAAAGCATCCAAGGATTGTGTTGTACCAGAAGGCTGATGGATTTATGATACGAAGTGCTGTAGTAACCATGCCGATAAAGAATGAAACCTTAAGCGTTCTGGTTACGCCAAGCTTCTTGATCATAGGACCAACAGCGATAAATCCGATCAGTGTAGGCAAAAGACCAACTGCACCGAGAATACCGGTCAGGTTGTCGTCGCCGTAGATAAGCTTGCAATAATAAGCTCCTGAAGATCCGCTTATACCATAAGAGATATTTGACATAACACCCATGATAAGGATCATTACCCAGTACTTATTGCGGAAAAGGTTTCCTAAAGCTTCCTTAAACGGAACCGGCTCTTCATCATCCTGCTGATCTGCAGGAAGTGCTTCTTTTCCGGTCTCAACAGCGCACTCTCTTGCCTTCTTGTAACAGATAAGAAGTGCAAGAACTACCATCAGTCCAAAGCCAACCCCAAACTTGATCCAGGCTGCCTGATCACCGCCAAGCATGTTAGTGATAGGAATGATTCCGATAGCAATTACCATTCCTGAAACATAGCCGGCTGCTGCACGCCAGATTCCCATGTTGCCTCGCTCTTCCTGGCTGTTTGTCCTCACAACCAGAAGCGAACCGTATGGAATAGCGATTGCTGTATAGATAACTGCAGTTAAAAGGATGTTCGTAACGAACATATAAGCTATCTTAACATAATCCGAAACACCCTGTGGCACCGTAAAGAGCATGATTAGTATTACCAGAGCCGGAATAGCCATCTTTAAAAGCCATGGTCTGTATTTCTCTTTTCCGGGCTTAGTATGGTCAACAATGTTTCCCATGATCACATCTGTGAACGCGTCAATGATCTTACAGATAAAGAACACTGTTGCAACAGCACCCGCAGCTATCGCAGCCTTATCTGTGTAGAAGTATGTCAGCTGTCCGACAAGACCTGACATTGAATTAAGGGCGAACTGTCCCAAAGAGTCCGCAAAATAATCTCCCTTTCTCATTACTTTCTGGACACCGGATTTATCGAGTCCAAGTGGTTTCTTTGCCATTTCTTTGTATCCTCCTCTAAATATCACACACAGTGCATCTCTTTCTTTATTGACATTGTAGTGTATCTGTAGATAATATTATTGCAAGCACGTGAATTTATTTGTAATTAGGTGAATTATAATGGCTGGAAAAAGAAAAATCGAAGACTTCCTAAATCTTCTATACAACGCGGCATATATTCCTGTCCACTACTTCAGGAAAGACGAGCTTATTATGGCATTCCCTGCAAATGAGCTGCCGGTGGACTTTATCTCTGCATATAAGGGGCTTCTTACAGAAAGTAACGAGAATGTCAGTTTCAGATCCACAGAAGACTTTCTCTTTTTAGGAATAATACAGAACTTTAACACCGGTGAAACCATAATCGTAGGACCTGTAAGCAATGTCACAATAACCTCTGACATCATCGATCACATGATAAAAGAGTACTCTCTGCCTGTGGAATACAAGCTGGGAATAGAGGAGTTCTATCGCAAGACTCCTCTGTTTTCAAACTCTCAGTTTTTCAATATCCTTGCCCTGATCAACAGGGAACTGAATGGCGAGACCATAGACATTATCTCCAAGTTCAACGTATTTGATCAGGGAAAAGAGAAAGCTATCGGGCGAAAGCATACAAGAGAACTTGTGGATATCAAGGAAAATGAGCGTTTCCACAATACGTATCTCTTTGAGAAGGAATACTACGGATACATTCAGCGAGGTGACGTGGAAGGCCTCAAAGCATTCTTCAAAAATGCGCCAAGGATAACTGAAGGAAAAGTGGCAGGTGACTCACTGCGCCAGGCCAAGAACATCTTTATCAGCTCCATCGCCATCATCACCAGAAAAGCTGTTGAAGGCGGACTGGATGTGGAAACAGCGTATCTTCTCTCCGACTCCTATATCCAGGAGGCGGAAAAGATGACGGACTCTGCGGCCATCACATTCCTTAATGCCACGGCAGCTATGGACTTTACCAAGAGAGTTTCGGAAGCAAAGATTCCTTCCGGAATGCCCATTGATATCTACAGGGCCATCGAATATATCTCCAATCACGTCAATCAGGACATCTCTGTAGAAGAGATTGCTGATCACCTTGGCATGGAGCGAAGCACCCTCTCCAAGAAATTCAAGAGAGAATTGGGCTTTAACATCAGCTCTTTTATCATGAGAAAAAAACTGGAGGAAGCCAGAAGCCTCCTCCACTACTCTGATCGCTCCATAAGTGAGATCAGTGAATATCTGTGTTTTTCTTCCCAGAGTTATTTCCAGAATGTTTTTAAAAAGAAATATGGGATGACACCCAAGGAGTATAGAAAGAGCATATCCTAAGCAGTCACCTTACTGACCTGACTCTTAGCAACATGATTCTGCAGCTTTTCTTAAAAGGATCTCCTCCTGCTCCTTATGTATATCTCTTTCAACGTTCAGGCCGACAAGGAGCAGTGCACAGATTATTCCTGTTATGGCCTCAAGACCCACAAAGAAAAATGTGATCACATTCTGGGTCGCGGCATTCTGAATAACAGAAGTAGTCATTCCCGTAACAGCATCAAAGGAAGGCGCCACATATCCTGTAGTGCTCAGGCCCAAGTTAAAGACTCCTGTAGCAATCCCGGCTGAAATCGTAGTGATGATAGAATATACCGACATAGCCATTCCATCACATCTAAAGCCATTCTTCCACTCAAGGTGATCAAGCACATCAGCAAAAAGAGCCATAAAAACATAAGCTGAAGGCAGTGCGCCAATATTCTTTATGAACTGTCCTCCAAGAACGATCGGAAGGCTCTTTGGCGCTATAAAACAGATAATACTTCCTATTGAGAGAAGGATGAATCCTAAAACCGTCGTATTCTTTTTTCCAAACTTATTTGCAATCGGCCAGACGGCAAACAGCCCTATTCCCATCGGAAGCCCACCTACAACCGAAACCAGCGTCTGTGTATAGCCATCATTGTAGGCTCCCAGAACGTTGTTGCAATAATAGACAAGCGAAGTGTTCTTAAGCTGCGCTGCTATAAGATTAATCGTAAAGTATGCAAAGATCAGAATACTGTACTTGTCCGAAAAGATAGCTTTCAGCTGCTTTTTGCTGCCCACTGCCTCTTTCTTTGTGTTCCCCGAATCCTCCAGCGTAATGCGTTCCCTTGTAAAGTAATACTCCATGATAATGAGCGGGAATGCCAGAATTGATAAGGTTGAAATGGTAATAAGCCAGAGCTTTTGATTTACTCCGATCACAGGCAGGATAACAGCCGGGAAAAAGAGCGCTCCCAGGATACCCGTCATCATGGTTGAAGCCACGTTATTCAGCACAGAAAGGCTCCCCCTCTGTTTAATATTTCGCGTTGACAGGGGAACCATCAGACTGTGACTCATATTAAAAAGATTAAATGCCAGACCGTAATATAGGTTAAATGTAAAGATCACCCATGCTATCTGAATGGTCTGATTACTGCTTGGAACTATGCATAGCAGTACTCCGCTTATCAGTATCAATGGCGCCGACAAAAGAAGCCATGGTCTCGCCTTGCCTTCCTTTGTCCGGGTTCTGTCTATGGCCCTTCCGATAAACAGATTTATAAATGCACTCAGCACCCTTGATATGATCGGAAAAACTGCCAGGAAAACACCTCCCAAGACAGTTGTCAGCTTCAGAACATCCGTGTAAAAGACATTCAAATAGGTTGCCAGAATGCCGTTTAAAAGTAGCGCACCTGAAGGAGCCAGCAGATATCCCAGTATCCGCTCGCTTCCTGTAGTATCTTCACTCTTTATCCTGGAGGATAAAAGAGGCTTTTCAAAAATCCTGTTAATCCTTGTAACCACCCGTTCTTCTCCCAACTTGTTATTGTATTCCAGCAGAAATTACTTTCCCCTCATACCTCCAACTCGCTTACTGTCTTTGGATACTCGCGGATCTCGTCCTCATCATGAAGAGGATTCCAAACCTGAGCAAAGAACTTGTCCTTCCTAGCTCTCATTCCATAGTTCCAGGACTTTCTCTCGCACTCGTCGCACCAGTGTCCGCCCTCAAGGATCAGTCTTGGGCTTCCTTTGAAGTGATGCCCGAACTGGCAGGTAAACTCAAGAGGAGTCTTCCAATCTCCGGTCTTCATTTCTGTAGAGTCGCAGGTACCGCCCCTGAACTTTGCAGCACCTTTCATATCTTCCAGCGTCAGCTCTGATTCAGGCTTACTCTCATCATAGCCATGGTCGATGTGGACCACCTTATCCCAGTCGGTAAACTCTTCCATCTCACTGACCTTTTCAGGAAGTGCTTCCCAGGCCTTTTTGCTTCCCCAGTAAGCATCGATGTGATCTTCCATATTGTTATCAAGCCAGTGCTTGGTGCCATGCTCTGTATCGAGGAGTTCCTTGAAGGTACCTTTGATGATGGTGCCCATGAGCTTTTGTCCGCCGGGGAACTTGGTGATGATCTTTCCTGCAGTCTTTGCTCCGCCAAGTTCCTTAAGATATGCGTCATAGAAGTATTGCATGGAGTCACTTCTGAAGTGTAAATAATTCTCGAGCTTACCTGAATCCAGATAATACTGACCGTGAAAGTTTCTTGTGGCATACATCTTGGGATCAATTACCGGGTCAAGGCTCTTAAATCCCAACTCCCCATACATAGCTTTGTACATATCAAGTGTGCTGACACGACAGCTCTCTCCGCCACCGATGTTATAGATGTGTCCCCAGAAGCTTTCATCAAGACTTCCATCAGCATCAAAGGCTACAAGATTTCTCATTGCTCTTCCACTGTCTCTGTCTGAAGCATATTCAAGTACGTTATAAATGCAGTTGTGGAACTGGATGGCGTCTCTGATCTTTGCCATGGCAGGTCCCATGATACCTGTCTGACGAAGAGATACCCAATACTTAAGCCCGCTCTCGATAACATGGCGCTCTGCTGCAATCTTAGATACCGCATAATAGTCAAACACGCTGGGCTTTATTGGGTCTCCGACTCTTCCCCAGTGAATAGGTGGCATGCGGTCTCCTGTTTCTGCTACTGTTCCGATATAAACAAACTTATAGGTATCTTTCTTACCACATTTTTTAATAGCCTCTGTAAGGTTCACTACCGATCCATAATTTGTCTTCATGGCTTTGTCAGGATGGTAATCTGCCTGAGGTGAAACCAATGCTGCTATATGAAGAACTATGTCCGACATTTCAACGCACTTTTCCACATCGTCTTTATTAAGCAGATCCCCATATACTATTGTTAGTCCCTTTGTTCCCTTATAAGGGTCAAAAAAGTCATGATTTTTTTCTGTATCCCTGTCAAAAACTATAAGGTCATATTTTTTTCCTATATCCGGTAGCATCTGCTTAAAGCTCTCAGAGCCCATTCCTCCGCCTGCTCCTGTCATAAAAACCACAGGTCTTTTCTTATTTTTCATTTCATTGCTCATGATCTATACCTCTTTTCTCAAATCCAGAATGATCCATTAACCCCGTCCCGGGGAATCATTTTCCTAAATCCATGACTAGTCCGGTCTTGGGAATGCCATGCTTATTCTCGAACCTAAACAGTCCCATGGTCCCCCAGTCTTCATAATCCGCCGCCCAGTAACGTACACCAATGACGCCGTGGGTCTTGCCCCAGTCGATAACATCTCTGAACATATTTGCCTGTCCCTCTTCTGTATTGGGATAGCCTTTTACAACTTTGTTCCAGCCGGCAAATGCACCTGACATCTCGCCTGAAGGATATGAGAACTCTCCTACAAAAACAGGAAGTCCACACTTGTTGTTTATTGCCATTACTGTCTTCTTAAAAAGAATCATCGAATCAGCATACATGGACGGAGCGCTTGGATAAAAGCTGATTCCTGCTGTATCCATGGTATACCCATTCTTTTTCATGCAGTTGAAGTATCTTGCACTTGCCCCCGGAGTCATTACAACCGTTGCTATATGAGTTGAGAACTTAACGTTTGTCTTATCAATTCCAAGCTCGTCATAGGCTTCAAGAATTCCTTCCCTGACTGCTGCGAACTCTTTTGCGTTATACTTCCAGATATTGTTCTCAAGCCATGATGGATTAAACAGAGGTAAAAGATATCTCATGAAATCTGGCTGATTTGCAAGCTTCGGGTTTACTGCTGTCTCCAGCCCAAGGCTGACTCCTGCAAAGCCAAAGTTTGCTTCGTTACCAAGGTTCCAGTTCTCCACTGTGCATCCGGTCTGCAATATTTCTTTTGCCAGAAATTTGCCGTAGGCCTTTAGGACTACGTTGATCTCTTCTAGTGAAAGTTCGCTCCACTCCTTACCGTTCTGCAGGGCATAAAGTTCAGGATATTCATCAAATCTTGGCGCCTGCTGTTTCTCCATATCCATGTAGGTGTAGGCACACATCACTTCCGGATTGATGGGGATATTTAACTTGGCTGCAAGTTTACACAGTTCAATGGCCTGGTCAAAGGTATGAACGTTGGCGTTTGTGTCAATCTCGCCGTCTGTGATGTCTTCGGAAGTCACATGGCGTTTCGTTGCGATACGGACGTACATCTCTGTGGCACCTTTTTCTATGTAAAGTTTCTCAAGATCTTCAATGCTGCCAATCTGTTTGCCTTCATATTCATAGGTGTAACCGTTATTAAAAGCTGTGGCAGTGAACGGGCTAACCGAAAGTGCATTTCTAAATTCCTGCTGCGTTTCTACCGGGCTATATCCCATTTCTGTGTATAAAAACTGTGCAGTAAGTACCTTTACAACTACCAGTGCTACAATTGCTGTAAGAGTGATCAGTGCTATCTTTACCTTTGAAATCTTTTTCATTTTCATGATTATTTCCTCTTCACTATCCGGTGCTTGTTTCCGTTTCTCTTTAAGGGTATAATATAGACATCGTGTATTGTTTACAACTTACAATATTTTTACATACGTAGTGTTTAATACATATTTAGTCCAAAATGTACAGTTTAGAATATTCCAAAAGTCCCATGTACCGTTAAAAATCTAAACTTTTCATAAAGTGAGGAGGACATATATGGCAACAAAAAACAACAGACGTATCCTAGTTACCAAGAGGATCCTCAGGGAATCCCTTATGGAATTGATGCAGGAAAAGCCAATTTCAAAGATCACTATCAAGGAAATATGTGATCTTTCCGAGATGAGTCGCTCAACCTTTTACCTTCACTATCAGGATCAGTTTGAGCTTCTTTCTGATGTAGAAAACGAAGTTATGGAAAACACTTTGAAGGCTTTGGAAAACCTTAGTGGAAGCTTCAACACCACTGAATCTATTGAAGCTTTCCTTGAATATGTAAAAGAAAATAAAGAAACCTTCGGAATCCTGCTGTGCCAGCCGGATACCGAAGATTTTCAGAAAACAATAATCGAAACAATTGCAAATAATGTAAAGGCTGCAGTGCCTGAAATCCTGGATAACAAAAATGCAGACTACCTCTTCACTTTCGTTATGTACGGAAGCCTTAATGTACTGCGTGTCTGGATACAAAGTGGTTTTGACACCCCCACCAGGGACCTGGCAGAGCTGATATACCAGTCATGCAATAATGTGGCCAAATAATGCTACCACTTTAGACTTGCATTTAGTGCAAGTTTGGGAAGAATATATTCCGGGATAACCTGCTAACGCCGATTACTTAATTGCCATGAATCCCGCCTGCAGATATGATGCCCATAATATATCCACTGACCTGAAGCCGGAGCGCCTAAGCAGATCAATATGTTGCTCTATGGTGATCGGAAAGGTCTCTACTCCACGTCTGTCTATATGCATTTTAATATCCTGTTCGGAATTTCCGTGTTCTCTTAAGAATTTCACCCAGCGTTTCATGGCTATAGTATCACTGGTCTCAGAAGACATTCTGATATTCTCAAACGTAATAAAAATACCGCCGTTGCGCAGTGCCCGATAACAATTCGATACAGCTCTTGCCCGCTCATCAGGTCTGTAATAGTGATGAGACTGTACCGCGGTTATAACATCATATTCCGAATCATGATCAAACTCGTGAGAAGCCGCCTTGATGAAGCGGATATTCTTATCTTTGAGTTTCTTTTCCGCCTCATTCAGCATCTTCTCTGATGGATCGCATAAGGTGAATCTTACATTTTGTTCTTTCTCCAGAACTCTTGATGCAAGTGTTCCGGTCCCACACCCGGCATCCAGCCAATCAATAGGATCCTGCTTACAGATCTGGACAAGATCAATAATCTGATCATGGTATTCCCGATAATACGGAAGGACATTAACTATATGTTCATCATATATATTTGAATCATAGGCGGATTTATTATCAGTACTCATTCTTTTTCCTCACCTCACCTTTCCTTTGCGTTATAAACTGGAAGTTATTGCACTGTTCCTGTTTTGTTGCTCTTCAGATAGGATGATAACTCTTCATCCGTAAGCCTTAAATATTGTGTTATCGTTGTTCCGTCATTGATGATAAGCCTTCCGTTTATACATGTATAGTGAAATCCATTGGTCTTTTTCGCATCATCGCTCAGATAGAAATACGCTTTGTCAAATACAAATTCCGTTTTCTTACCATCAAGTTCAAAGAATGCTGTACCGTCATCATTGGCAACAAGATATCCCTGCTTTTCTATATCGTGTAATTCCAGCATATCTTCATATGTTTCGCCGATCTTAACAATACCGATACGCTTATAGTATCCAACCACTTCCTTATCCTGCCCGATATATACCCCATTCTCGTCGGTAATGGAATCGATCCAATTATCTGTTGTATATTCCATTGTGGTTTCCGATGTACTGCATGAGGATAAAAAGCAGGCAGAGACAATGATCACCGCCAATATGGTTTTTAATTTCATATGTCAGCTCACCCCTACAGTATTTCAAGTTCGATCAATACTCCTTTGAAATCCCCATTCATATCAGGAGAATCTTCATTTATCAGAAGTCCTGCATTCATTATCGTATCACCGTGAAGGATAAATCCACGGGATACGTTTAAAGCTTCCGATTCGGGTGTCTCAGCGACAGCCTCCCCGCTAAGATCGTCAAAGCTAAACGGCCTGATCGACGGATATTCTATTCCAAGCACTCTCTTATCACATGTTATGCGATATTCTGCATCAGGATCAAGTCCCTGCGGCTTTATCAGAACGCTCCTGTTGTTCGGGCGTGACATGACCTTGATATATGTGATGAGTGCGCGTGATTTTTCCTGTGAGACCACCATCCAGCAGTCGTTATATCCGTTCTCCCGATATGATGATATCCTGTAATAATCTCCGGTCCTTACAAGGCTGTTATACTTATGATACATCTCAACCTGTCCGGGGATCTGATCTCGGTCTTCCTGCGGTATCGCTGTTATATCAAGCTCATATCCGAATGTCCCTGCCAGTGCGACATATCCTCTTGTCTCAAAAGGCGTGATACGTCCCACTGTATGGTTGGGACAGTCGCTTATATGGGCTCCCATGCTTGATAGCGGATATACGATCGCTGTACCCTCCTGTATGGCAAGCCTCTCAATGGCATCCGTATCATCCGAGCACCAGATCTGCGGGCTGTAATAAAGCATGCCGGGATCAAACCTCGCACCCCCGCCCGAACAGTTCTCAAGGAGCAGATCAGGAAAATCATCAAGAAGCATTTGCTGCAGCTTATATACACCCAGCATATATCTGTGAAAGAGTTCCCCCTGTCTGTCACCTGAAAGAGCATAAGAACCGATATCACAAAGCCCGCGGTTCATGTCCCATTTAACATACTCAATATTGGCACTCGACAGCACGGCCTTTATCCGCGAATAAATCTCATCCACGATCTCTTTTCGCGACAAATCAAGTACATACTGATTCCTTATAAGGGTAGCTGTCCGTCCCGGTATCGCGATCGCCCAATCCGGATGCTCGCGGTATAGGTCGGAATCAGGCGATATCATCTCAGGCTCCATCCAGATACCGAACTTAAGTCCTCGCTTGTTCACCTCATCAACCAGATACTTAAGCCCTCCCTTTATCTTATCCTCATTAACAAACCAGTCTCCGAGTCCCATGTTGTCGGAGCTTCTGTTGCCAAACCATCCATCGTCCATGACCAGCATCTCGATCCCGCTCTTAGCTGCTTCATCTGCTATGGAGATAAGCTTATCCGTATCAAAATCAAAATAGGTAGCCTCCCAGTTATTTATAAGAATCGGCCTTGGAGCCTCCTTATATTTATTGTTCCTGCAGGCTCCGCATATAAGGTGATCACGGTACAGTTTATGGAAGGTTCGGCTCATATGACCGATTCCGCTGCCTGAGTACACTATAACTGCTTCGGGTGCGCTAAATGATCCTCCTTTTTCCAGCTTCCAGCTAAAACCTGTCGGGTTTATACCCATGAGACACCTTAAGCTGTTATGCTGTGTCCTCTCAACACCGGCTGTAAAATTCCCGGAGTATATAAAGCTGAAACCATACACCTCTCCCTGTGTCTGTGTGGTGTTTCTTCCTGCCACTGCCATAAATGGGTGCATCTGATGTGAGCTCTCCCCACGAATCGAGCTTACCTCATGTCTTCCGTATCCTATGGGGCTTCTGTCTATATGCCGCTCCCTTGCCCAACTTCCGTGAAGAGTGATAAGCTCATGGTCATTACAGTCCATGTCAAGGCACAGTGATAATGCCGTACGAAGATAGAGGTCTCCCTTACCGGTATTATCGTACCTGACACTTCTGACGATCGCATCAATGCCATCATATACTGAATATGAAATAGTTGTGACCAGTCCTGTGATCTCGTCTTTCAGTTCTATTTCAAGTGTTTCACTGTCATTTTCATCGCCATAGGTCGACGGAAGTCCCTGTAGTCCGCTCTTGCCTTTATAAATCCTGTGTTTTGCATAACTAAGCTCACATCCCTGGTGACCGGCCTCTGTTTCAATCCTTAAACAGCCGCTTCTTCCGTCACCGACACCCTCGGTCGGATGCTCAAAAAATGCTGTGTCCAGGAAACTGCCCCTGTCTCTGTTATTCACGGACGGCGTAAAGGGTCTCTCGTAAATACGGGCAAGGTATCTTACGTCATCATCACTTATCGTTTTCCCATAGTAAACATGAAGGAGAAATCCCTCAACCACCGCACACACGTAGGAAGTCCCCGGTGTGTCCAGTTTAAAGAGCTTCTCCTTCTCCATAAATCTTATTCCCATTTGTTTTCTCCTTCTGAAAAAAAGGGACGATTCTTCAATCCGTTTGTTACATATGTAAGTCGCTACCTTCACTCCTGAAGCGGCATAACTGATTTTCTTTCTATAAGTGTTCCTGCCACGAGCACCCTCCCGACTGAATATGCAGGATCAGCAAGTTTGTCCAGGATTATCCTTATAGCCGTTCTGGCCAAGAGATCGGTATCAACACCATAGGTTGTGATCTTGGGCGAACTCATCTCCGCATATATAAAATTATCGAACGCCACAACCGAAACATCCTCTGGCACGCGCAATCCATCCTTCTGAAGCCTCTTCACCAGATCAAATGCTGTGGCATCGGAATTGCAAACAAAAGCTGTAGGCATATCCTCCGGCAGATCGAATCTGATCCTTTCACCTTCATCATCCCTGTCTTCAATACGCCATTCATTCTTTATTTCAAGTCCGGCGTTTAACATGGCACGATAATAACCTATGTATCTGTCCATTATGCTGCTGGTGCTTGTGATGCTTCCGACAAACGCTATCCTTTTATGCCCCTTTTTTATAAGATAATTGGTCAGAATATCTGAACCGAATACACTGTCACTTATGACTGAGTCCTCAAAAACCTCCTCATCATAGAAATCCATAAAAAGCAGCGGGATCTCACAGTCCTTGAATATTCTAAGATACTCCTTTGACATCTGGCCAAGTATTATGGCTCCTTCTACCTGGCCGGAGCTGATAAGTGCGGGCACCTGACATTCCTTTTCCATCTCCCGCCTGATTATCTCCAGCATGCCCATCTGCTTTTGTTCCGACAACATCAACATCGTCTTCTCATACAGACGGCTGTAATATGCGTCCCTGGCTATGAAGCGCTCACTTACAAAGATACCTATGTTATGCTTCTCCCCGGAATTATCTTTCTTGCTTCCGGTATATCGGTACCCCATCTCATCCGCTTTTTTAATGATCATTTCACGGACAGCCTCAGAGACGCCCTCCTTGCCCGTAAGTGCCTTGGATACTGATACCGTACTAACTCCAAGTTCTCTTGCTACATCCCCCATGGTAACGCCTTTTCTGATCATCTCATACTCTCCTGGTCTGTTCCCGCCCTGCAGGTACTCCGGGCGATTACGCTCTGTTCTACGCTCCATATTAGCACGTATTAGTAACCTTATCCATGTATTTTAGCTAAATTTATTCATTTAGCTAATTTCTCTGCAATTATGTTTTTTACTTAATTTACCTTTTCACATATGGCATAGCTGCTGGCGTACATCCTTCTCAGGTTTCCCACCGGGTTATATTTCTCTCCTATGATGAATTCCTTTGACCATGTCATATAGTAGGCCCACGGCACGTGTGATCTTTCCAGAAGGTCAATATCAGGAAGATATCCCACTTCCGCCAATGCCGCCACCTTCTTATCCGATGTGTTTCTTATAAGCTTATCATATTCCGCCGCATAATCGGTTGTCCGGTATTCCTCCGAATAGATGTCAACAGATATTACATCCACATACTCATCCCCGGGGTATCCCTCCGGAAGAGCGCAGTTCCATACCCAGAGCAGATTATCGAGCCTGTGCTTCCCCGTATAATAATCAAACATAAGCTTATACAGTTCTCTTGCCGTCTCCGGCCCTCTCGCTCCCCACCAGAACCAGTCGCCATCCGACTCATGAAACGGCCTCCACAGCACAGCTATATCATTTTCGAAAAAGGGCTTAAGCAAGTCTGCGATAACATCCATATCACGGAAGAAAGCTTTCCTTTCGGGAGTTCCCTCTATAAGTACCCTTCCGGCATCAAATTCCGTATTTGCTGCGTAAAAACTCTTATCCCGTCCACCCAGCGGAGAATACCAATGAAACGAAAATGTAAGTATCCCATCTGTTGTCCGGGCCCACTCAAGTGCAGTATTCAGGGTTCCGCGATTATCGTATATCTCCTTAAGGCATTCATATGATGCATCATCATAATTTATGTTTGGTGAATATGATAATAGTTCAAATCCTCTCAGTTTCGGAAGCTTCCCTGTCTTCTCATAAATATATGTGATCTCTTCCATTTGATTAGTCTGCGTATGCTGTCCGGTGATTATCGACCTTCCTGCTGTTTCGCACAGATAATCAAGCAGTTTCACTGCATTCTTCGTTGCGTTCTTGTTAACCGGCTTCTGCCTCATTCCACCCTCCTTATCATGCTTGCTTCTCATGAAAGTCCACACAACTTCCCTACTAAATTGATCAGGTAAAAATCGCTTACACAATTCTCTGCTTCCCCGATCGTTACGGTCAGTTTATGTCTTTTCTCATCTCTGTTTGCAGATTCAGTATTTCCGTTCTCGCATATCCTTCCATGATGCATAAGCGTAACCATACAGGCCTTGTCACCCCAATCCTCATCAAAGTTCCCATCAAGCCTTATACAGTTTTCTTCATCACCGTCTATGACAGCATATGCCACCGGTGCAGGCTTGTTGACCGTTCTTCGGTACATCAGAGCCAGTTCGCTGCCGGTGAATTCAAAGATTACGGAGTCACCCTCCTTTGATGCGCGCCATCCGTTCTTAAACACATCCCTTACCTCACTTGAAAGAACGGGATCGTCATTCACAGTCGTACCATCACCTTCCCTGTCATAGTCTGTATTAATATCAAATGGCTTCATCATAGATGAATCATCTTCGGTAAATCCGTTAAGTACAGGGGATGCATTCAGCCTGTTGTATCTCATGACATCCTCATACATATTAAGAGTCAGGGCAGCCGGCAGATGTATTCCCTTTGCCTTCTCGCTTTCGTCATAGTCTTCTCTGAACCTGCCTGCATCTTCGTATTCCGGGTTGTCTGCTTTTGTCTTAAGTTCATTAAGGTAATCCGTTATATAACCTGCAACGATCGCGTGACCCAGATTGTTCGGATGGAGCATATCTTCCGTTATGCTGTTTATACTTATCTTCTTTCCGTCAGGCAGGAGCATGCTTCTGTCCCCGGTTCCCGTGAGCTTGTCATATATATTCTCTTTCATGCTAATACATGGGATCCCGTAATGTCTGCCAATCTCTGCGTGAACATCCTCAAAACTATTGCCGTTATCATATTTAACCGAATGAACTATGAGGATTGCCGGCACTTTGTGAGATCTGTTCTTATGTGAAAGGATCCTGCGTATAAGGCCCTCGTAGGTTTCCCTGAACAACTCTCTCCTGTCACTTAACTTGTTGTTGTCGGGATCGTGGGATGGATCATCCAACTCATCGTCATTGTCATTTACGCTGTATTCAACGATAACAAAATCCGGTTCATACTTAAGCAGATCATCTGATACTCTTGCTGCTCCGAATTGCGATGTAGTCGCGCCGATGCCTGCATTTACGTATCTGACTTTTGCTGCCGGGAAGCTGTCTTTCCACCATTTGAATACTCTTGCTGCGTAGCAGAGGGCCTCATCACTTACCACCGCACCTTGGGTGATCGAACCGCCTATGAATCCGATCGTTATCTGTTCACCCTTTGCGGCCCTCTTCATCACATCGATTATGTTATCAGCGTTTCCCGTATTTTTCATTTACAGTTCCTCTTTTTCAGATCATGGACTGGCTGTAGATACACATCCGTCCGTTATGATAAGGACACTTCCAAGGCTGAACTATGTCTTTCGAGGGATCCGGATCACCGTTCTTATCCACCTGAGAATACCACTCAGAGCCTGTCCTTTTGTCTATCATATTATCCTTTATGTATCCCCATATATCCGATGCTGCCTGCTCGTATCTGTGTGCACCTTCTTCATCACCTGCAGTCCTGCACTTCGAAGCCGCATTCAGGAATCCGAGTACTCCTTCTGCCTGGACCCACCATACTCGGGTTTCATCATCCACTCCACTCTCACATTCATTCAAAAGTGAATGATCGACATAGGCCCTCTCGTATATATGTTTGGCAAGTGCGTCATTTATAGGACGTATCTTCTCCTTGTATGCGGTATCATTAAGAATATCCAGGCCTCTGTCCACCAGCCATGAAGTCTCAATGTCATGTCCGTAGGAATGAAGATCTATGAGTGTGTTGTAATCCTTATCAAAGAATACTTCCTGTCGCTTAAGCGTCGGGTTATATATTTTTTCCGCAATGATATCCAGGATAAAGCGAATATCATCTTCTACTTCTTCCTTCTCTGTTATCAGGTTAAAGCCGAAAATACTATCTTCACCCGGTATCCGGGACAGTTCCTTATTGATCACCCGAAGATACTCCGTATATGCCTCATATACGTGGAGCAGTGTATTCATGGTCCTGTATGCCTCCACTCCGTTCTCTGACAGCTTCTCATTACCTGCCGGCTGAAAATCCACACTGAAAGCTTCAAGGTAGCCCTCCCTGTCGCGGCATTTCTTCTCTACAATCCTTCGAAGGTCATATGCAAGCTTAAGTGCTTCCTTATCTTTCGATGCATCAAAATATGAAGAGAGCGCATATATGGCAAATGCCTGATTATAAGTATGTTTCGTATCATCGACCGGATTTCCGTCATACGCGACCGACCAGTATACGCCCCCGTTTTTCTCATCAAGAAAAGCCTTTTTCAGAAAATCATACGCTTGAATGCACGCCTTCTCTATATCCGTATCACTGCCCGGTCTTACTCCTGTCTTATCTCTCTCAAGCAGGATCAGATTTGAAAAAAACCATAATATACGGCTGTTAAGAATGCATCCCTTAACAGCCTTCTTATCAAGCTTCAGATCATAGGTCAACAGGCCGTAGAACCCTCCGTACTCCCTGTCAATAAGTCCCAGCCAAAAAGGTGCGATATCCCTCCTTAGATGAGACAGCATCTCATTCTTCATTTCTTTGATCATCATGGTTTCCTCAATTACTTAACGCTGTTGTTATATATTGCCCGCGCTATTGATATATTCGTTTCACTGTAGGGAATCAACATTGCCTGGAAGGCATGGTAAAGATCTGATTTCCCGGGCCACACAGTGCCTTTTAATTGATTATGTTCATCAAGCTGGTGATACCATGAGCCTGTCTTATGATCGAGTACGGTTGTATCAAGGTATTCCATAAAGCCGGCATAATCATCGGCGTATCTCTCATCACCCGTGATACGGTAAAGAACTGCTGACGTATTTATCGCCTCGGCCAGCGTCCAGTGCATCCTGTCACGGACGACAGGCTTACCGTTCCAATCAGTCGTGTATACAATGCCCGGAGCCCCGTCTGCATTCCATGCATCGGATACAGCCCTGTCATAGAGGTTGCAGGCATGCTTATAATACTCCTGCCTGTCGGTCTCGGATATGGCACCTGATGATCCTGCCCACTGACAGATAAGCCTTGCCCACTCTATTCCGTGACCCGGTGTCGCACCATACGGCTTAAACGGATCATCTGGCCTGTCCTTATTAAGTTCAAGTTCAGGCTTCCAGTCAGATGTAAAGTGTTCCGGGATCCTGTATTTGTTCTCCTTTGCCCATTCTATGACATGATCAATGATCCTCCCGGCTCGTATCCTGTATTTATCACTTCTACTCTCATCAAGAGAATCTGCCACAGCAAGAAAGGCTTCGACCGTGTGCATATTGGCATTAATGCCCCTGTATGGATCTAGAAACGTGAATTCCGTGTTCCATGTATCATAAGAGAGTCCTTCATTTTCATCCCAGAACTTATCATCATAGAGACGAAGTGCGTCCTCAAGCAGGTCATCTGCACCGTATACGCCTGCAAGAAGTGCGCTTGAAGCTGCAAGGATAACAAAGGCATGAGCGTAACACTGCTTATCCGGAACTATCCTATCATCGGGTGTAAGACCTGCATACCATCCACTGTTTTCCTTATCCTTAAGTTCACCCGACAGTCCGCGTACTGCCGCTGAAGCAAGCTCCAAGCTCCCCTTATCGCCCATCATGGAACCGATCGAGTATACATGTGCCATGCGGCAGGTTATCCATGTTTCCCTGTTCCTGTCAAGCCACGGAGTCCCGTCATCGCCAAGATAGTAGCTTGCTCCGCCGGGCGACGGGAACTTCCTTCCGAAATCAAGCAGAGCCTGAGCCCGGTCCTTTAGGAAATCCCTATTCTCCTGTGTGTTGATCATGTACTTTTTTTTCATATGTATCCTCCGAGATAAATCGGGAAATAACTCTTTTGGTACGCTCTCTATCCCGTTTTACCTGATGTTATATACACTTCTGACCGACAATCCTGCCGGTTCACCCTTTATGATCTTAACCCTTCTCTCACCACCGTTTAAATCAAAGAAATTATCCGACAGTATAAGGTCATCATTCTCATTTCTTATCTCCACGCTTTTGGCATATGCCTCCGCCGATACGACGATCTCATCCCCATCAAGCCTAACTGTAAGCCCGGGGTCTTTAAATTGAAAATGCTTGGGCGGGCAAAAGAGGACAGAACCCTGAGACACTGTCTTTTCATCTTCGATAAGCTGATAGCTAACATAGTTGTCATATAACCCGGCTTCCGGGAGTTCCTTAAGATCCAACCACTTTACCGATAATGCATCAAGGCATACATCTTCTGTCTCTTCCCTTATCACAGAGGCATCAGCAGATCTTAACTGCCATTTAACGGTTCCTTTTCTTGTACATATCGATTCGTTGGCAACATTAAGGCGGATCGACTTCTTAACCTCAAAGGGCTCGGCATTGGTATTCATCGTCTGTGTGAGAAGGCCTTCTTCTTCGCACGAGATCATGAAGGGCGCAAAAAACCTCTTTGCATAATAATGCAAGGCCTTCCATCTTCCGTAATAATCGATCGATGACCATGAAGCCACCGGCCAGCAATCATTAAGCTGCCAGTAGACGGTCCCCATGCATCGGCCCCTGTTTCTCCTGAAATGCTCAACCCCGTACCTTATCGCCTCTGCCTGAAGAAGCTGCGAAGCATATATGAGCGTGTCAAGACCGGTGGGATAAAGGAAAGTCTGCTCCATATAGTTCATGATCTTCCCGTTGGCCGAAGCATTCCTTTGGTGCTTTTCCATGACATAAGAAAACACATTCCTGTCCGAGGGTTCTGTAAATGCCTCAACAGTCCTTATTGATGGGAAGGACTGGAAACCGAATTCGGATAAATACCTGAAATAGAACTTCCTGTACTCGGTAAAGGGTTTGTTCCCGTGCCATACTTCCCAGTAGTGCACATCTCCTCTGTCCGGTGAATTGGGATCGTCAAACCCGCCACCACATGATGGCGACGCAGGCCAGTAAAACCTGTCAGGGTCCTCTTCCTTTAAGAGCCTCGGAAAGAGGTATTCATACATCTTAACGTAATCGCTCTTTATCTCATTCTTAGCCCCCCACTCGCCTTTGTCAACAAACATCTCCATCTCATTATTGCCACACCACAAACCAAGGCTTGCGTGATGGCGGAGCCTGCGTATATTATCCTTAATCTCTGCCAGTATATTATCTTCGAAATCACTCGTCAGCCTGTAATTGGCACAGGCAAACATTAAATCCTGCCACACAACAAGTCCCAGCTCGTCACAGGCATCATAAAAATCATCCGAAGGATAAAGCCCTCCTCCCCATACACGGATGCAGTTGAAATTAGCTGCCACACATTGGTTCATAAGATCATAAGTCCTTTCCCTGCTGCATCTGGAAAGAATATTATCCTCAGGGATATAATCCGCTCCCATCGCAAAGAACTTGACGTTGTTTACAACATGAGCAAATTCCGAACCGTATTCGTCTTTTACCGTGCTTACTTCCATCTTACGAAGACCGATACGTCTCTCCCATTCATCAAGGACAGCAGCGTCTTCATTTTCCAAACCGATTCCCCTGTCAACCAATTCTACCCTCAGGGTATACAACGGTTGTGCGCCCAGGCCGTTTGGCCACCACAGCTCTGGATCCTTTATGACTATATCCGATGATATATCCTCTTTATCGTACAGTTTATTTCCTTCAGGATCAAATATCGTAACCAGAATACTCACACGATCATCTGTCTTCACACGCGCATCCAGTTTAAGCCGTGCCTCCGTCAGATCATCATTAAACTCCTGCCTTACATAAACACTCTCAAATCTTGTCTTCTTAAGGGCAAATACTTCAACGCTCTTCCATATACCGGCATCAGGCAGTCTCGGACCCCAGTCCCAGCCGAACATATAGTGTCCCTTTCTTATCTTGGGAAAACCCCGCATTGCATCCTCCGTTCCGAGAATAGCAGGATCTTTCTTAAACTGCTCATCTATATACTTAACCGGCGAGTGAAATACGATCACGAGCTCATTTCCGGTCTCTTTAAGCATACTCTTAACAGGGAATTCCCATACCCGATGCATATTATTCACGCTTCCGAGCAACAAGTCATTAAGGTATATATCCGCAATTGTATCAAGTCCGTTGAAGCGGAGAATCGCTTCATCCGCACCGGCAAGTTCAGTCATATCAACACTAAAAGAGCCCCTGTACTCAAAATCATTCTTCATAAGTTCAAGGGCTTCCATTTCGTTGTCCCGCCAGTAGGGATCCTCCATCCTGCCTGCACCGATAAGGTCATTGTATACAGACCCCGGTACAACGGCAGGTATATAACCTCCCGTCTCTTCGGTACCATTTATGATACGCATTTTCCAATTCTGGTCTCTGTCTATCCTTTTCATGTTTCCTCCAAGGTCTGAAGCTATTGACTGACGGAACTTTGATATCATATACAGCCGGGAATATGATAACCGAACCGTTAATTGACACAACGGGATCAAATATGCTCATTCAGATAATCAACGAGTATCTCTGCCGCAATCTTATGGGCCTCATAACCCGGATGTCCATTGGAACCGACTGTTTTCTCATTCGTCGTCGGAAGTTGAAGGTATGCCACATCAGCGTCTGCTGTTTCGGCCTTGTAACGATTGATCGCATCTGCAAGTATAAGGCTCAGATCATACCCAAGCATGCCATAAAGCCATATAATATGTGACACCGGATTATTCCTTCGTATCATCTTGAGAAAATCAACCACTGCGCTCTTTATCAGTTCTGTATCTTCGTCAGCAAACGAACCGTCCGGGTTCGTATTCATCTTGTATATCTCCCCCGTATCGGGATCTTTAAAGGGAGGCTGATTAAATCCTTCGCGGTCATTGGTCCCTAAGTTAATAAGTACCGCATCCGGCACCCATGAGGCAAAATCATATGCCTTGCCTGCTCCGTATTTGTCTCCGGAACCCGCTGCAAGCCCGCAAACCTGTTCATATATGCTCGGGATCGCATGTCTCCTGTCATTGTCCCATCCGGAGAACACGCCCCATCCGCCCTGAGATATCACACGGCATTCTGCATTAAGTGAGTGTCCTATAAGATTAATATAGGTTCGACTGTAGCTCATACATGATGCTATCCAGTCAAAGTCCGACCTTGCACCATAAGTGCCTTCACCGGAGCTTATGCTGTCTCCTATAAATTCAAGTTTGATATCATATTCAGGGGGATCCAGAAACTCACCGTCAGTCCACAGGCCATGTATCACGATACATGTCTTCTTATCTTCGCTCATCGCCTGTAACTCACGATAGAATTTAACCCTGGTGACCCCTTCCTGCCCTCTTCCCCTGAAAAGACATATCCGACGGCTTCCCCTGTCGATCATGAAGCGGCTTACAAGTTCTCCGTTCACCTCTATCGCTGCCCATGGTTCATAATCTTCATAATCTGCTTCTACATCTACCCAGAGCTGAGTACCCGTCACATTTGCCTCGATACCCTGCCCGTTGGACAGCAATGGTATAGTACTCAGTGTATTATCAATCCGGCCATGTATTTTCAGTTTGGCATCTCTTATACTATAATTATTCATCCCTTAACCGCTCCTGACGTTAAGCCCGAATAAATCTGTTTCTGACAGATGATAAATACTATAAGGGCCGGTAGCAGAGATATTATAACACCTGCACATATAAGGTTGTACTTGCTGCCAAGCGGGCCCACGAACGTATACAGCGATGTCGCCACAGTCGCAAGATTTTTCTTGTCCTGCAGATACATATTGGCCATGTAATACTCATTATAAGTACCTACTCCCTTCAAGATGCAGGAAGTCACGATCGCAGGCTTAAGAAGCGGAAAATGGATCCTGTAAAAGATCGTAAAATACGAAGCTCCGTCCACTATCGCCGATTCATCCAGCGATATATCTATGTTCTCGAAAAACTGAATATATATATATATCGCTATTACATCTGTTCCGCACATAACTATGATATATCCCGGAAGCTGATTGATAAAGTGGAGCTTATACATGATCTCATAAACCGGGATCTGCATTGCCACACCGGGAAGCATGGATGCAAACAGAAACATATTTCTTATAAGTTTATTACCGGGAAAGGTAAATCTGTTAAGAACATATGCCAGTTGTGTTCCGATGATCGTCGAAAACAGGAGCACACATACAAGTATTATCGTTGAATTTACAAAGGCTTTACCCATTCCGGCTTTGTTAAATGCATTGATGAAATTCTCAAAATTAAGCCAGCTGTGCGGAAGCACCATAACATTAGTGTTCTGGTATTCTTCGTCCGTCTTAAAGGCAGTGATCACGCATGATACAACAGGGAGCAACGCAACAAAGGAGAAGAACACCAGCGACAAATATTTAAGAACAGTTAATATAAACCTACCGATTTTTTCCGAAATACTCATTTTCTTCGACTCCTCCTATTCAGCTCCATCTTTGAACAAATATTTAAAGTACAGCTTCTGCAGGATCGTTACAGTAAAGATTATCAACAACAGAACCACCGCCATAGCCGAAGCCAGTCCGACCTTCTGCTGGGTATGGGCTATCTCATGCATCACGACAAAATATGTTCCCGTACCGTTGGCCCCGTCGGTAATTACATAGGGAGGTTCGAAGGCACTTAATGAACCCGATATTGACAGAATGACATTCAGAACGAAAATGGTCTTTATGCCCGGCATTATTATATGTTTAAACTGCTGGAATCTGTTGGCACCATCGAGCATCGCAGCCTCATAAAGCTCATTGTCAACAGACATTATCGCACCGATAAAAAGCACCATATTCTGTCCGAAATACCTCCATACACTTGTCCCAACGAGAGATATATTATTTATGCTGCGGTCTTTCAGCCAGTATGGGAGGTTTTCAAGCTGAAACCCGCACCACTGAAGAACCGTATCAAATACAAAGCCTCTGGTATAGAAGAATTTGAAAATAAAGCCGATCGCTATACCGTTTATGAGAAAAGGAAAGAACATAAAGCCCTTGAAGAAATCACCGCCCTTAACCTTAAAGCTTAGGATCGTGGCAAGATACAGCGCCAAAGACAACTGGACCACAGATCCGCCCATATAATACAGAGAAAGCTTAAGGGCTCCGAAACAATCCTTCCTCGAGAATACTTTGATATAGTTCTTCAATCCTACGAATTTCCTTGCTCCTATATATTTCATGTTATAGAAGGAAAACTTCACCATTTCCGCAAACGGGATATATGTAAATACCATCAGCAGGATCAGCGGAACGATAAGAAATGCCAACAAGACCAGTACCTTCTGACCATCTCTGCTTCCCAGCCACTCTCTGAATGTGCGCTTATTCTTTTTTACGGCTATATTTACCGATGCATTCATTTAACCTTCTCCTGTAAAACCTTCAAAACCATTATTGCAGGCCTTCTCTTAAGTGTGCCGGCCGCTTTGGCAGCCGGCACATAGTTTTAATGATCTGCTTAATCAATAATCCACTGATACTCCGAGTTCTTCCTGAGCATCGTTCCACTTCTGTGTCCAGTCAACTAATATATCATCAAATGTTTCCGAACCTGTAGCTGCTGCTTCAACGATCCTCTGAACCTTGTCGTTTCCGCCTGCGTTGAAGGAAAGCTCTGACTCTGAATTCATATCATTAAGAAGAGTCTCCTCTCCTGCCTTGGCCGGCTGATCTGAAAGAACTTCGCATCCGTCAAATGCTGCATACATATCAGGGTTCTTTCCACCCTTAACTACAGTGTATCCTCCTTCGTTGTAGCACCAGTCTGACTTTTCAACCATCCACTTTACAAATATGAGCGATGCAAGCTTGTTCTCGTCAGAAGAATTAACGTTGATACAGTAATTGTAATCTCCGCCTGCGTTGACATACTGCTTACCGCCTACTGTCATGGGGAATGGCATATATCCAACATCCTCGGGCTTGTCGCCTGCCTCCTGCATCTGAGCATAAGCCCATGAACCAAGTACCATTGTTCCGATCTCACCACGGTTAAGCATACCCTTGCATGACTCCCAATCCGTGGTCGTGTAATCATCTTCAATAAGACCGCCTGCTACAGCGTCAAAAAGAATCCTGTAGAGGTTGTAAATACCAGTGTCGTCACCGGGATTCTTAAAGGGATCAGCTGTATGGACAAACTTCTGCTGCATAAAGGTATCATCTCCGTTTGATACTATGCCGATATAAGCATCCCATGCGCCCATCGTCCAGCCTGCTGCATAGTTTGTGTAAAGGGGGATCGCATCGGTATTATCCTTAATGAGCTTAAGGTCGTCGAGGAACTCGGTAGGTGTCTTCGGCAGTTCCTTGATACCTGCCTCTTCAAATACTGCCTTATTGTAAAGAATACCCTGAGCATTTGCCATGTAAGGGATACCATAGCAGTTGCCTTCATACTCCCAGTTGTCTACAAAGTTGAGTTCAGACGACAGATTGTCAAGATTATCGAACGGCATGAAATAGGTCGGAAGATCCACCTTGTCAACTGCCGGAATGAACATTATATCGCCCCAGTCACCTGTCGAGAGTCTGAGAAGTGAATCCTCCGCATAATCAGTGACTGCTTCCATTTCAACCTTGATACCCGGAAACTCCTTATTAAACTCCGCTACCATCTTATCCATGGTTCCATCCTCTGCTCTGTCTGTCTTATGGTGCAGGAACTTGATCGTTGCTTCGGTATCACCATACTGGCTAAGGTCAAGCTGAGTGTAAGCGGGGATGTTACCCACATCTGCTGCATCCGCAGCATCAGACTTGTTTACGTCTTCATCTTTTGCGCCTGCTGCATCTGTCTCATCTGCCGCAGTCTCCCCGGCTGCCGGAGCAGAAGCACCTGTCGTCCCACTGCCACATGCTGCCAGCGAAAAAGTCATTGCCGAAGCAAGGCAAATGGCCAAAACCTTTTTCATTTTCATGTTTTTCCTCCTTTGCTTTAAAACGTGTTAAGTTAGTTAACTTAATTTATAGTATATATATTACTTGATATTAGTCAACATATTAGGCTAGATTTGCAGCATTTTTTACCTAATGTACAAATTTCGCGGTCTGTTTTTGGTTATAATCACTAAAACAGGACAACAAAAAGCTCCGAAAAGCAGATCTCTCGGAGCTTAATTTACTTAAATCACTTAAACATCGGTTTATTTAATTAATAAAATGAAACAGGAACTGTTAAGCATTTCATATCATAGCCTCCACCTCCGCTGATGTGGGCATAACTCTGAGCGCGCCTCTTCGCGTTGTTATGATCGAAGCGGCTGCATTGGCATACGTAAGCATTTCCTTAAGGTCAGTTTCCTTAATATCATCAAGTCCCTTCTTAAGGATAAAGCTCAATATGCAACCTCCGAAGGTATCACCTGCACCCGTTGTCTCTATAGTATCCTTACTGAGGAACGGATCTGCTTGCACTCTTATATATGCAGAATCAGGGTCTTTCCTGTAAAAGGCCATACTGCCTTCCTTACCGAGGGATAAAGTCATGAGTTTTAAGTCAAATCTCTCAAATATCCATTCTACGCCCTCAATATAGTCATCCTTACCGGTAAGCCACTGTATCTCATTATCCGATATCTTAAGTATATCGCTGTACTTCAGCCCTTCCATGACCTGATCCCGGGCTTCTTCAAGACTCCTCCATAAGGGCTCCCGGAGATTAGGGTCAAAGGATATAAGGGCTCCTGCCTTCTTCGCTTCTTCAATTGCATAGAGGGTCGCTTCTCTGACTCCTGCATGGGTCATCGAAAGTGTACCGAAATGGAATATCCGACATGTTTTTATAAGGTCAGTATCAACCTCCTCCTTCTTAAGGAGCATATCGGCACCCGGATTACGATAGAAAGAAAAATCCCTGTCACCATCCTCAAAGGTTTTGACAAAAGCAAGTGTTGTCCTCGTCTCCTTATCTATGATAAGTCCTGAGGAATCTATCCCAACCTCATCAAGCACGCCCTTGAGTTCATGTCCAAATATATCGTCTCCGACCTTACCGATAAAAGCTACTTTGTGCCCCAGCTTCTTAAGCATGGCAAGTACATTACAGGGCGCACCGCCGGGATTCGCCTCATATAAAGCATTGCCTTGTCCTGATTTTCCATTCATGGTCATATCAATAAGCAATTCCCCCAACGCGACAACATCATATGTTTTTTCCATTCGTTCTCCTTTCCCGGACCATTGTCAGTATGTCATATGACTTTTTTGTACATACAAATCGCTTATTTCAAAATACCATGTCTTTACTTAAATTTCTACCACAATTTTACTTAATTCATCGCGTGGTTATCGGCATGCAGTTCAAATATACACTCTATACCCTCTCTGATAACCAATATTCATTCCTCGATTTCCTTCCTGCATATAAAAGCATATCATGCAGATATTGCCCCGTCAGTATCAGCGCAGTCGCAATCGAGTACCAATTCAGTCGCATGGGAGTCGCAAAGATGTGTCAAAAGAAACTGGCTTTATGAATCAAGCAGTCTCTTCAATATCTGTTCGCGACTGTTTATGAACATCTCCGTCACCTGATAACTGTCTG
>JAEEGG010004179.1_pt1 | contig 35133 bp, 31 predicted proteins | sample 9134161 | NCBI WGS metagenome assembly JAEEGG01 (sample SAMN16246543, study PRJNA631951) | gut metagenome | biome: gut microbiome; feature: rumen; material: CR-attached | host: Bos | place: Iran: Karaj | collected 2018-10
ATTGCTACTGCTCGTGGGCTGTAGGTCTTTGTCATTTACCCATTCCCCGTTAATAACCCAATAATACTGTCCTGGTGGCAGTTGTGCGGCTTGTAAAATCACATCGCGGCGCCAATACCGTTCAGGCATAGTGATTTCCCTAATTATACGATCATTGTATGTTTTTACCTCGCAAAAAGGGTTAACGCGTTGGTTATCGATAACCACAGTCGGATATTCCTCAAGGTCGTTCATCAGGAAAATTTCCCGCGACCAAGCCGAAAGGCTGTCTGAATAGATTTCGGGGATTACCGCGTCAGGTGTGTTATCTTTTGGAATTTCAAGCCTAATACAATCATCGCATGTAATTAAACTAAACCACTGCGAGTTGTTTTTTCGTATGGACCAAGAACCTGCTTTAAAATATCTATCAGGAAACTCTTTCTTAAACTCTTGCGTTAAAGCTTTACAAACCTTCATTTGTCGATTCACCATAGCTGTATCATGGTGTTGTACGGCATAACACAGACTGTCGGCCATGCATACTAAACGAGTTGTGCGACCTTCTCTGGGTACCCAGACAGATGCAAGATTTCTTTTATGGTTGAAGTAGTATCTTGTACCGTCTAAACCATGAGGTTTATTCTCAAGATGAGTAGCTGTCAAAGTAGCATATTTGAATAGTGTAGATAGTTTTCTACATGTCTCTTCTGAAACTGACAGCGTCATTGTTTTCACAGAAACAATCTTCATCGGGTCGGGTTTGTGATAGTTGTTATTATCAGATAGTGCTCTCCAGATGCTTTTTTCTGCTTTGTTTAATACCAATTGATCTTTTTCAATGATAAGAGCATATTCTGGAGAAAAAGAAGGTGCGCAAAGATAGTAAGTCGTCATCTGGGCTTTCCTCAGGATAATTCCCTCAAAATCATCCCCTGTAACCAACAAACGAAACAAAGTTTCATCGCCTCTATCGTAGAAATTATATATTCCGTATGATTCCGGAGTGAGGAAATCCTGTGCCCGGCCACACAAAAAAGTGGTCAACAAGAGAATTATCAGAGTGATTTTGCGCATAAAAATTGTGTTTACGTTGCAAAAATATATAAATTTCACGAACCGTCAGGTTTCTGGCCTCATATTCCGCCGAAATCGCTTTCAATCATTAACCACCTCTTATCAGCTTCCGAATAGACAAATTTGCAGGAAATCCAATCGCTAACAGCAAGAAGCCAGCCTCTTTTTTTTATTTCATCTCCCCAACTCAGGTAAGATGACCTAATGACAATTTCAAGCGTGTCGTGATGAAATTCAACAAACGGGCATTCTGCAACATTAAACCTTTTTCTAGACTTTATTTTTTTTGTCAAAATCCATTTTCGCGGATTACTTCCATCGTATGAATAAATAGTCGTAATGCCATTATTCTCACATTTGATAACTAAAGGTTTATATTTAGAGTATTCTTCCAGCTTCAACAGCATCATATTTGAATAGCCTGAGCCATTCCCGAAGAGAAGGTAAACGGAGGTGTCATATAGATAACCTCTGTTCACATCATTAATACGAAAATGGAATTTACCCATTGTGTCTATTAGGGCATCAAGCGTTTCGGCCGCTATCATATCTAAGGATTGTTTGCCCTGCATGGTGGATGAATCTTGCGCACTTGCTGGAAATATCAGTAAAAAAGACAAAACAAAAATTGCGACAAACTGCTTCATATTATACTTTTGGGGGCAAAGTTACACAAATTTCTCGAATTGCAGGCAGACGGATAAATTTTTGCAGAGATGCGATGAAACGCGTCCGTTGATGCATAAATTGACAGCATTGTTAACACAAACTACCCTTTGTTCATTTTGGAAGGGATAATCCTATCTACAATTACAATCTCATTTTCAAAATGATATACATATATCCATCGACGATTGTGAGACACTATCCGCCGTGCATCAGGGTGAATTGCAAGCAATGTCTGGGATGTGGTGCGTGACATGCAACTACCATAGACTGAAAGTGATTTAATCTCATCCCTCATGGCATTAGCATAACGCACAGCACCGACCTCTGATAAAATCGTTTTCAGGAAAACTCTCAACTCATTCATATCGAGAAGTGCCCCATGGCTAATTCTCACATCATAGATTTGCATAATCTTCGTGAACCAATGAAATTAATTCATCAAAATAGTCATCCACAGACATGGTATCCTCAATGATTTTTTCTTTGCCAGAAGAATCGTCTCCCTTGGCATGGGGATGTCTTGACGTTCCGTATGGTGCTATCGATTCAGCCACCCTGGGAACAGATTCCTTTTCATTATGCTGATATGTTTTCTTCATATTTTCAATTCTGTTTTCAACTTGCAAAAATAATGTTTTTATTTTTATAAAAACACACCTTAAAACATATTTTTTCAACAATGCAAAAAAAGTACCGAAGACACTGTATATCAACAACCCCACACATTTGTGCAGGGGTACTGAAATAGTGCCTCTTCGAGGCACAGGCATAATCTTCATGAGTATCACTTCCTGTACCGTTCCTCCAGTTCGGCACGGTATTTGTCGGCAATGTTGCGGGCAAGGACTACCCCATCGCCTTGGGGCTCGGCACTGAAATTGCCGAGACGCTCGAGCCACCATTGTCCTTCGTATTTGCAGATGCGTTCGTGATAGGCCTTCTCGTCAAAAGGCACACCAGCCTCAATAGCGACATTCACATCCTTGAAGAACTCCTTCCAACGATATGCATAATAGGTTTCGGTGAGACCCGCCCATGCACGGCTGGCATATTCGTTCAGCAAAGCGTCTTCCTCACCCCAGGTGGTGATCAAGTTGCGGGCATTGCTCTCGAAGTAATTTTTGTCCTCCTCGGTGGTACCGATAGCCCTCGCATCACGAATCCAACGACCTACAAGAAAGGCACTTTCAGTCGCCAATAAGGGGTCAACATCATCCAAAATGGAAGTCATGGTTTGCTCAATCTGATGAAGTTTTTCATAATCCGCTTCGCGATAGGCTTTTACATAATCCGCATACAAGTCGCTGAAATAGTTGCCCAGCAACTGGCGAGTGATATTGACAATGTCGAAACGACGGGTACGACTATACACTGTAGGCATCTGCGTCCCCGCAGATGCCTCGCCTAACAGAAGATCAAGAGCATCCAGCAGGTCAATATTGTTGTACTTGTATGTCGGAGCAATATAATACTGATGATATTCCCGAATATCGCCCATGGTGGGACGCTGGTTGATGCGGACCGTCTGTCCCGGTGAGGAAACCTTGTTATACACGCTGTCGGCCAACAGTTTCCAGGCGGCACGCATCTCCGCATCCACCTTGCCGGCACGCTGGTCGGCGAGGTGCTCCACCCATGCGGACACATCTTTGGTGAGAGGGTTGTCCCATGCCTTCTCGAAAACATACTCATACATGATGGGGTTGCAGTCGAAGCCCTCCAAAGTGGAGCCGATACCTACAAAATTGTCGCCACCTTTTTCGAAAGCCCGCTCAATGCGCACATTCACGGTATCGAGATTACCGGCCAGCATCGAGTTGCCTCCGAAATTGCCCAGATAGCACCAAATATACGGTACACCGTAATAAGCATTGGTACGTTCCCATACCGGCTGACGCTCACAGTAATAGTCGAGCAAAAGATGACGCTCCTTCGGGAAGGAGGTGATATAAGCCTCGATGCGATTATCAATTTCCCAGTACTGGCGCTCGTTCCAGAACAGCCAAGTCATTTCCAGCCAACGGGCGTCGGGGTCGGCAGCCACCAGCGACTCGTACACCTGACGGCTCACACGGCCCAAGTATTCAGGTTCCCAGCTGGGCGGTATCATCTCGTTGAAAATGTCGATGCCATAGATATGGTCGGTACCGAACATCTCTATTTCTTTGGTAATGAATTTTTTCTGGATATCAGCATACAACTCGCATTCCGGGTCAAGGAACTTGCACCAGCAGGTGCTGTCAAAGCCTGCCCAGTCGCCCAAAGATGCCAAAGGAGCATCAGGATAGATGCGGGTGATGCATGGCGGCACATGACCGGCAAAGCCTGGGAGCACCGGTTTCATATTGAGCTCACGTTCGCGGGCCACAATTCGCTTCTGCAGTTCCTTCTGGTTTTCGAGCCAGGACATAGGTAGCGGACCACCCCAGCGGTCGATATTCTGCATACGGTGCCACGGCAGATGTGCCGGCCCGGTAAAATAGCTACGGATTTCCTCGTCGGTCAGTCCCATCTCGCTCCACACCTCATACCAAACCGCCTCTTGTCCTGTAATCGCCAAGGGCAAATTGATACCGTTAAGGGCCATCCAGTCGATGAAATGCTCCCACTGCTTCCAGTTCCACCAAGGCATTGTGTAGCCGAATGTACAGTAATTCAGGAAGAAACGCTCAGGCACACGTGCACTAAGGCTGACTTTCTCAGACACCATTGGCATTGCGGAGGGTAGTTCCAGAGGTTCTTCTTTGAACCACGAATACTGCGCCAGGCAATAGTATTTCAGGTAATGGTTCAGGCCCACCGCCATGCTGTTGGCATTGTTACCACGGATAATGAGCTTTTTGCCTTTGCTTTCCAGTTCAAAGCGGTCTTCGCAAGCGGTAGTAGCATCCGCAAAGAGTGCAGAATCGGTTTCAAGTCGTTCAAGGACAATATTTTTCGAATACTCCGGCACCACACGGTTTACCAGTCCGCGCATCGCAACGCACTCGGGGTCGGTTTCAGTTTTGGTGCAAGCGGCACAAAGCGCAAGGCACATAATGATAAGGGAATAGAGTTTTTTCATAATAATATTGTTGAAAGTATTAATTACATTATTCGGACATCGTCAGTGAGTTGTAAACTTTTTCTGTTTTGGAGAATTATACCTCCAAATAAAAATTATTAAACCGACAACTATGATAAATAAAACCATAAACTTTCCTGCTATAATTACCGTTTTAATTCCAAGACGTGAGATAATTAATGTAAATCATTTAACACATCACTGCCAACACACTATTTCATACACAATGACTGTGTGTCACCCCAACAATAGTGGCGTATCTCAGCAACGCCTTTAGCACCTCGGCATGGCGGCCGGGCACGACAACATGGTGATTACCAATGGGATTGGTCAGGAAATAGGCGGTTTGTGAGGGGTCGTCCAAACGCACCACCAACTGTGTACGGCACAAGTCGGCTTTGGCCTGGCATCGAAGCAGTTCTCCTTCTGCCACAAAGGCCTGCGACAAGTCACCAGCCAGCTTGCAGATAGTAACCGGTCCTTCGGGCACATAGCCACGGATGCCTACCCCGATACCCGACTCGAAATGCGTGTCCAGTTCGTAGCGTTGCACCATATCGAAGGGGACGGTACAATGAGCGAACAGGATTTCACCCGTTTCGGGGTTGATGGAAGCGGGATTGGCCTGGAAGCACGAGACGCCGCACAAAGCACGCACCACCATCATGGTCAGCATGGTGGGCACATCGCCTTCGCAGCCCGCCACAATGTCCTCAGAGTTCAACTTGGCCAAAGCCCAGCAGCCCGTATTATGCACGGCATCCAGCAAATCGAAACAACGCAAGGTAAAGCCCTTAAGCTGATATTTTTCAATTAAAGATTTCAATGCCACATAAATACGGTATGCATCCGGCAATGAATTTGCCACAGAGGCCGAACCACAAAACCCTTTCGAGAATATAGAAGTAGTTGTATTACAACAACATTCACCCAAACCAGCTATTTTAAGACTAGCAAACAAACTCTTCACCTCTGCCGTTGACAGCTGCGGAATCCCCGCCAAAGTCTCCAGCAATTCGCTCATCGGGATATCCACCAGCTCCACGCCCAAACACTGACGCACCTTGGCGGCATCTTTCGCACTGGCAATGAGCCAATCGGATGGCTCACCAATCACTCCGAGACGGCACTGGCGTAAATAGTTCGAGGCCTCCCCTACTCTTTGCAACATTCTGATTTTGGCAGAGACGTATGCGGCTTTGCCATGCAGAATTTCTCCCTGCATGCCCTGCTGCCGCAGATACGACAGAATCTCCAACGAAGCAGCCAAGGAATTGCTCTTGTCGGAAGCCAAAAGATAAAACGGCTTGGCGGACCGTGCTACCAGCTGAGGCAAAAGGCGTTTGAAAATACCTTCAGTGCCACCCGTCCGCACAAATATCAAATCCAGATCATGGCTGCCGTAGTCGGCAAAATCATTTTCTATCAGTTCAAAAGGCAATTCCAATGATGATAAAAACTCCTGGGTAAGAGTAGCCACAGCCTGCGGGTTATGCAATGCGGAAGTCAAAGGGTAAATAGCGATGGACATGGTTTTCAATTAACAGTTAACAATTAATAATTAATAGTTTTGAGGGTGATTTTGAACTTTAAATTTTGAATTCTGAATTTTATTCATAGCAATTACTCAGCAGTTCCCACATTATACATTATATTCCGCCATATCTTCCGCTGCCATAGGCAGTTCCTCCTCCACATGGATATAGCTTTTATCTTTCGGATTGAAGGTTGCGAGGTAGTAATCGTGCAGTTGAACCTCAATACGCAACATCGTCTGTTCCAAGTATTTGGGTTTCAACTGGCACTCCCAAAGCACAATCACCTGCCAGCCATTTTCTCGCAGAATCCGGTAATTCTGCTGATCCCGCTCCTGATTACTCTGAATCTTTCGAATCCAAAAATCAGTATTACTTTGCGGAATCCTGCAACACTCCGAATTTTCAATTGTGAATTGTGAATTATGCATTGTGAATTGAACCCCGTGTCCATGCCAAAAGCACCCGTTCACGAAGATGGCGGTGCGATACTTCCGCATCACGATATCCGGCTTCCCCGGCACCCCTTTTACACACAAACGGTAGCGGTAGCCATGTCGCCACAGCCACTGCCTCACCTTGATTTCAGGCTTGGTATTCCGGCTGCGGATATGCGACATGCAGCGGTGGCGTTGTATCGGGGTCATGATGTCGGTCATAAGCACTGTTTGTCAAAAACGATTTTTTAGCTTTTCAATCACATCCAAATCTGCTGGCAGCCACTGCACGCTGTCGAGTTCGTTGGGGGCGAGCCAGCGGGCGGCCTCATGTTCGAGAAGGGTAAGCGAGCCGCTCTCCACGGTGCAGAGGAAGCAGTGCATAGTGAGGTGAAATTTGGGGTAATCCCACTCAATGATGTGTAGCAGTTCCCCGACAGTGATGCGGGTATCCAGCTCCTCCTGAATTTCGCGACGGAGGGCATCTTCGGGGGTTTCCCCAGGTTCAATCTTCCCTCCGGGAAACTCCCACCAGTCCTTCCAATCGCCAGATCCCCGCTGGGTAGCGAAAATGCGATTCTGGGAGTCGTGGATGATGGCGGCGGAAACGGTGATGTGTTTCATAACTTATTCGTTCTTGTTGAGGATGACGAGTGCGGCAATGACGCCCGGCACCCATCCAGCCAAGGTGAGCAGAAAGACAATAAGCACAGAACCACAGCCTCGGTCAATGACGGCGAGCGGCGGGAAAAATATTGCCAATAAGACACGAAGAAGGGACATGACGACTATTGTTTAAGGGTTTCTAATGCCCGGCAAAGCTGGTCGGGGCAGGAGGTGGCTTTATCGCCGCAACGGATGCCATTCAGTATGCTGATGACATCGTCGATCTTTCGGCCTGTTACCAAACGACTGATTCCTTGCAGGTTACCATGGCAACCGCCATAAAAAACAACCTGTTGAATAACATCATTCTCATCGACCGTCACATCGATGAACTGCGAGCAGGTTCCTTGGGTTTTGTAAAGGGTATGTTTCATATTTGTTCATTTTTTAGTTTTTCAACCAATTCATCACTGATATTATTGCCCAATTGTTGACAAACATCCTGACTCCAGCGTTGGGCCATCTTAATAAGTTGACAGTTTATAGTTGACAGTTGACAATTATTTTTGGCGGACGTTGAATTTTCCGTTTTCAATTTACCTTTTTCAATGGCAAGCTTCGCATAGATATAGCCAGCATTAAAGTTGTCCCCTGCCCCTACTGTACTGACAGTTTCTATCGGCTGCACAGGATAAGTCTCGCAGCTCTCAGGCGTATAGACCCGTATCTGGCGTGCTCCGTCGGTCAGGATCAGTGTGTGGCAATAGCGGCTCACCCGCTCATAAATGGCATCGCCGTCGTGCAAGCCGAGAAGGTACCCAAAGTCCTCCATAGAGCCTCGAACCACATTAGCCAGTCGCATATTCTCTTCAATATTGAGCATCACGTCGGGCAGGTCGGCGATATGGTTTTTACGGAAGTTGACGTCGTAATAAAGCCAAGCGCCAGCCTCGTGTGCCTTACGCAGCAAGCTCCCCACCACGGGGCGTATCACAGAGTTGATAGCGAAGAACGACCCGAACAGCACCACATCATTTTTGCTAAAAGTCGGCAGAGGGCCATCGAGCGATACTGACGCATGGTCCTTGTAAAAGACATATTGCGCATCGTTATGCTCGTTGAGGAAAGCCAACGTGATGTGTGACTTGACATTTTCGTGGCGGCAGACGTATTCCGACGACACTCCATTCTCCTGCAGGTAATTGCAAATCAAATCGCCCACATGGTCGCCACCCACATCTGTCACCATGACACAGTTCATGCCTGCCCGTCCCAGCGAGACGATGCTGTTGAACGTCGAGCCCCCCGGCACAGCCTTCAGCGGCTGGTCGTTTTTGAAGAGGATGTCCAACACAGTTTCTCCGATACCGATGATGCGAGGGGTAGTCATGATTGCAAAGATATTATTGTTTTTAGTTTCATTCTTTTTTCAAATACCTCATCAATGTCACCATAGAAACACCTTCTGGTTCGGCACTTAAATGACCTGTTTTAAGAATCCCGTCATTACTCATACGGACAATATCCCAAGTTGCATTTTTATATTCTTCATCGGGTTCTGTACTAGCAATGTCAAAAACAACATAATAAGGCATTGAAGGCTTATATAATGAGGAATATGGCAGCTTCGACAAGGATTCATTCGACATTACCCTTGGTCCTTTGTCACCAAGTCGCAGTAAAAGCTGCTTGTTTGCTCTATGAAGCAAGAGATATTTTGCAGATGAGATTTCCTGTTTCAATCGGACAGAGCCATTTCTTGTGTCGGTTCTGGTATTGTAGAGTTGATTGTGAAGAATCCACTGAAGGTGGTTTTCGTCACGGCAGGATCCTATCAGTACGTAAGTCTCTTCAGGGATTAAACTACGATTTATGCCATAAGGCTCTGGCATGGATTCACAAACTACCGATGGTTCGCTGTTGTATATCTCGTACGTGTGGTACGACATGCGTTCGCGTTGGGAAGCTCTATTGAGCATGTGTTTTAAGATGTCGTGAAGGAAGTGTTCAATCTCTTTCGAATCTTTTTCTATACTGTTTGGCGACAGGCAGAAGGCTCCCAGCCCAGGCAAAACCTCATGAAAACCTATAAGTTTCTTGTTTTCCGAGCCAGGATAAAGAATATAGGCGCCGCTTGTCCGCCGGATGGCGTCTTTGTAAGCGTGCATTTTCAGCAAATCAATACGTTTGTATATACCCTTTTCTTCTTCTCGCTTTTCTTGGTTCATTATCAATTCTTCTTCGGAAAGATCTGGGTCTTCTTCGCTGAAAGTATGTGTTTGGTCAGGATCTTTTTCGCTGAGCAGAATCCTGTTTAGCTTATACTTCGCATCGAAGTGAATATGGACGATAAGGTCTTGCTCTTCCGCTTCATCTTCCTCAATGTTTCCCGGCCAAATCGACAAAGTATAGTCTGGACGCATAGTGGTGGTCCAAGAACCGCTTTTGTCCAGTTGGTCAGATGTACTGAAAGTTCTGTTGTAATAAAGACGTACTTTCAATAAACGTGTGTCAGTATGATAAATACCACCAACCATTATCCTGCGACCTTGCTTGAGTTCAAGATTGATGTGGTCCTTGTCGGTTTTGACCAACTTCTTTTCGTCTTCTTCCGTCAGCTCCAAATGGAAGGTCTCTTTGACAATGTCAAGCAACTTGAAGAACACCCAATACTCGTAGAGTGCTGCCACATTCCGTTTGCCGGCTTGATACACGTTGTCACCGCCTTTCCAAGTGATTTGTGCTGCCAGTTTCGACATCATCCAGGCCTGCAGCACTTCCCGATAGCCTTCTTTGCGCTGCAAAGAAGGGCTGTTCAAGGTCATGGTCTGCAAGTTAGAAACATCAAGGAAAAAACTGCGGCTCAACCATCCCGTCAGTTTGTTCGCCGTCAGTTCCGCCTCGGTTTTCAGCCTTGGACTGGCATTTTTGCATTGTTGAATGGTACTGCAAAATGAAGAAAAAGACTGTAACACAAACTTCACAAATCGGTTTTCCGCTACATCGACGGTGTCCTTCTTGTAGGAAACCGACAATCTTCGTGGAACGCTGTTGATATGGTCGCCGATAGTTGTCTCTTCACCCAATGGCAGCCGATTCTTGCTGGAGGCAATCTGTTTTAGTTCCTGCCGTCCAAGTTTCTTTACGGAACAAATATCTTTCTCTATCGTCGTTCCCGTCCATTTGTGGATGGGATTGAATAAAATCTTGTTCAAGGCTTCTTCAAACTCCTCGCTGTCCACCAACGATTTCATGAAGGCAAATTGCTGATATAGCGTTTGGCTGTCTTCGTTGACATCAACCTCAAACCGTTGGGTGACAGGGGCTCCTTGCATCATCACCAAATCCGTGAAATGGCTGGTGATGTCGTGAAGCATCGTTTTGTAATCTGTCCGGTAATCCATTTTGACGGAACGCACCTCAAAACTGACCTCGGCTTCAAAGCCAGTATCATTGGTGACAATTAAAGTCATGCAACCGACATAAATGCCTGTTTTGATCCAACCTCGTGAGGGTGAGCTTTTTGAGGGTCGAACCAATTCGTGTTCCTTGAAACGAAACTTATTATCACTAAATTCATACTCATATTCCTCGCCCTCCACCAATTGCCATCTCGACTCACCATCCTGCGGATCCACATCCTCAAACACTTTTGCGTTTGAGGATTGCGGGTACACAAGTAATGTTATGCCACCTGCTTTTCCTATGATTGGTATTTGAAGACGATCTAACATGTTATTTTTTTCAACAGCAACTGCATCTGTTTTTTGCTCTTTTGCGTAAATTTTATGTAATCTCACGAAAATTTCACGTAATTACATCTTTATTTATTTATTTGTGTATTAGTGATTTGTATTTTATTTTTGCGTAAATTTCACGTAATTCCACACATTTTTTGCGTAATTTAGCGTAATTTCACGTTCCCAGATGCCATACTCGATGTTCATCAACAACAACGACACCTTCCTTTCTTAAGCTTCTAAGAAGATTATCTATTTTATTCTTCTTCTGTTCATCTTTCAATACAGCTGGTAGTTTATTAAGAAGTAGTCGATTAAAATCAGTTCTTTTTAGATGATGATGATCCTTGAGAGCTTTCACTATCAAATCTCGATAATATTGGTCGTCAAAGCCTTTCAAATTGGTGTATTCAACTTCTTGGTGCGTTGCTGTCGCTATACTTTTGCTGATGTGCAAATTGGGCTTTTTCCCTTCTATCAATTTCATTTTCCGAAGCTTTTCCAATGCATCCTTACCAATGTCCTGTCTCTTTTGGAAACGGTCTAAAAGCACTATGGTTGTTAAGTCCAAATCTGCTTTTTCCATGAGCAACATCGAATATTCTTCATTGATAACACGTCCAGGGATAATAAGTTTCACTCGTTCTGGATCGTTTTTGTCATAGTCAGGCATGGGTAAGAAACGCTCTTTTTGGCGTTGAAACATGTCATGGATGCCGAATCCTTGAGTGTCAATCATCTTAAGGTTCACCATCGCCTGTGTGAGGAATTGGTTGCGATATTTCTTAGGCGTTTTCTTTCCTTCAATGTAATCCTCAAACGAGCCTTCGTAGAAAGAACCTGCATTTTCAAAAACAAGACAATCTTGTTCTTCCGTCACTACAATCCTTTCGTTTCTTCTGTAATCTTGATGGGCTATGCAATTATGGAGGGCTTCAAGGATGGATTTGGTGTCATATTTCCACACTTCAGCCGGAATGAGGCTGTTATTCGGAAATATCTTCATCCGATAATTCCTGATTTTATTCATCAGTTGAGAAGTAGAAAGCAAGTATGGAATGGTAAATATATCTCCGGCATTTTCCTCGGTTGTTCTCAATCGCCATACCATCTGCGATATATAATCCAAATGGTGTACCGCTTCCTCCTTTCCTAACAGCAGCAACGCAGTTCGGGTAATCTTTCCGTCAATGGTTACTTTTGCCTTGTTCAGGAACGTCGCCATATCCCATTTAGTGGCCTCTTCAGCCCTTTCCGGGAAACGCTGACAATAACCTTCCAACGCTTTAGCAATCGCTTCATGGTCAAGGTCATCGATTGTTGCATCAGGAATGATTTCTCTGCTCCAGTCTTTTTGGGAGTTGTAAATCGCACGCATCCAATCTGTATAAGGACGGAGGTCTGTCACAGAACTGTCCACCCTAATGTATGGGATACTCATAAAGCAAGTGGGTTCCTCTTTGGCGGCAGGAACAACAAATACTACAAACCGCAGCCCGTCTTCATTATAAAACTCCTCTATCTTGAAATCAATTTTTGGGGTTATAAACTGGCGGAGAAAAATTTCAAGATTCTGATTTCCCTTGGCTTTGATCCTTGAAGCATCAAACGTTGTGCCGATTAATCTCAACGTTTCGTCTTCTACGCCAAAATACAAATATCCGAATTCTTCATTATCAAGACAAGCACCATTCGACAAAGAAGAGATGTACTTTCCCAGTTTTTCGGCATCTTGATAATTGCTTTTGAACTCAAGACATCTTGCTTCCTTGCCTGTTTCTGCAAGCTGCTTTTTCAGCAATTGAATATGTTGTAAGGTGTTTGCCATATTTCTATGAACGTTTCTTGTCTTCAAAAATTTCTCTTTTATGCCTCCGCAAAACTAGTGAATCCATTGTCCACCACGGCATTATACATCCGCTGAATCTTCTCCGCCGATTCGGGATATTTGAAATCGGTTGCGCTGAATTCGGCATCTATGTCTTTGGTGCCATCCTTAAGACAGAGTTGCCACATGGAAGTAAGCACAGGAACAAGTTTCTTGCGGGAGCCGTGCAGCTTGGGCAACAGTTTTTGCAGGATAGCGGTGTCGATGGCTTTATCGCCCTTTAGTCTGTTCTTTTCGTCATCTTTGTCATCCTCATTTTCATTGACAAAATGGATATAACGACTGATTTCATTTACCGTGCGGTAACCAAACTCGGCATTGACCTTTTTCAACTCCTTGAAAAATGAGAGCAAAACATCTTTGTTTTTCTCGTCTTTCTCAACTTGACTATTGGCTTTGTTTACAAAATCGTCAGCCATATTTGCACAAGCAGAATAGGCACTTTCAAGGTTAATGTTTACTTTTTTGCCCAAATAATCATTCATCTCATCTGGGTCTATTTTGAACTCAATCACATTGGCTCGGTCGAGCACCTTGGGGCTGAACATATAAGTGGTTTCATCCACATTGATGGTGCCGATGATGAAGACATTCTTGGGCAATTGTATTTTAGCCGGGACATATTTGTTCTTGTCTTCTTCGCTTTCATTCCCATCCCAAAGTTTAATAGGTTCTCCCGACTCCATAGCGCTGAGGAAATCGGCGAAATAGCGTTCCACCACGCTGAGGTTCATTTCGTCGAGAATCAGGAAATACGGCTTGGATGGGTCTTCGTTGGCTCGCATCAAGAGTTGCAGCACTCCGCTTTCTGGTTTTTCGTATTTACCAGGTTGCAATGCATTTGGGTAGCCCAACAATGGTTCTCTGTTGGTCCAGTCAGCACCTACGGAAACAATGCAGAACTGATTGTCAATATTTTCGCTCAAGCACTTGGCAAAAGCCAACGCCAATTGTGTCTTTCCCGAACCCGCCAGCCCGCTGAGGATAACGAAAGGCTTGGCCATCAGCGAATAGGCAAGGCGTTTGATGAGGGTGGGTGAATAGATTAGGCCAGTGGAGAGGATTTGATTTACAATATAATCGATGTCAAAAGATAGAGTATTTTCATTGGCTTTCAAGGTGGTTGTACTGTCGTTAGTTGAGGTGGAGAATCTTTCTTCTACAAGACTTCTTAACCAATCAATAAAGCCACTTCTATTATCAGGTTTCTTTCCTTTTCCATCATACCATTCAGAAGAAAGCAATACATTTTTACCACCTAAATAAAATACGTTATCGTAGTAGCGTTGTCTTCCAGTATTGTCTTTTTTTTCCTCAACCAAAGCATCGGAGACATTTTTTGACAAAGGTTTAATTACAGTGTATTCATGTTTGAATTGATCTCTGCACCAATCATGATCCTGAAGATGTTCAAAATCTTCTTTTTGAATCAAATTATAATCATTGACTAATCCCGCAAAAGCAACCATAAATTCCTTATTGCCGAGATTCTTCAGATTTTCAATTCGATAGATTAGCATTTGTTTCTCAAAATCGTTTAAATGTCTCATATTCTATATGTATTACTATCTCTAAAAAAAATATTATTGAACAAGCTTTCCATCCACGCTGTACAATGCCGTATGGAAGCCGCCGATGCCGGCGAATAAGTCTATGAAAGTGTATTTTTTCTTAGCCATAATCAAATCACAATTACGAAACTAACAAATCATTAATTGTTAATGTTCCATCACCTTTTAGCACAATACTATCCCTATTTTCTTGAAATCTTGATCGCTGTAAAGGTTCGAGCTCATCGTTAAAAATGGCATCCTCATATGCAGATCTCAAATCCGCCACCGCATTGTTAACAGATTTCCCATTAAACAATGATGACACAAAAGACATCGCAATGCCACAAGTCACCTCATCAATTCCATAGGGACAGTTAGCATTGCCGTTATAGCCAACAAAAACTTTGGCATTGTTGTTAACCAACACATCAGCAAGCGTTCCCCCGTTCAAACACGAAAAAGTGTATATCAAGGCATTGGAGAAAACATAATGATTGTCGGTGGTCGTAACGATATTCTCACCGTTCACACTAAAGGACTCTTCTGAGCCATGTCCAAACCAACAGCATAAGAAAGTGTTGGGGTTTACAAGTGATAGTTTTTCGGATAAATTGTATTTGTTGATGGTATCGTGACTATAGATGGTGTTGCTAACCTGGACGTTCTCTGTAGTCTGTCCAAATTGCGCTATTAATTGGCATGTGGAATCTTTCAACATCACACACAATTCACCAATATTTTCAGCAACATCATCCGCAATAATGACAGTATTCAATTTCATTTTCCTCGCATGTTGTTGGTGAACAATTCTGTGGCAAGAGTCATGATACCTCGTGTGGTTTCTTTTCCAAACTCGTCTTGTTTGCGGATAGAGGCAAGGATGTCATTCAAAGTATAGACTTTGTCTCCTGAGCGCATATAGGGCTTGTTCCGTTTCTCTTCATCTTGTTTCAAAATCCATTTTTCCATCACAAAACGAATGTCGTTCTGGATTCTGTCGTATGCTTTTCTGACGTTGTCTGCAATCTCTTCTATCGAAGCACTTTTAGGAACACAACTAAAAGCATTTCCTTTGAACATCTTATGGGCTTCCGTTGCGTTAATATTAGCTCCGGTAAATACAATAACTGGCACTAATGTTGAAATCTCATCAATATCGTTCAGAAACTTGTCACCTTGCACCAAGCTGTTGTTGAACTTCCAATCCAGCAAGACTACAAGATTTTTGTCAACATTGTCTTTAATAAATGCCAGTCCGTCAGACGGGTTCTCGAAAAAAATAACATCATTAACCAAATCCTCAATGTCATCAAGAAAGGCGTCATTTTTTATCTTTTGATCATCGTCTATATAGACAAGGGTTATATCCATCTTCTCTTCCATAGTATTAGTGTATTAAGGGTATCATTATTTTGAAAGTAGCTCCAGTGGGCTTAAATTCATTGGGCTCGAGAGAAATAGTTCCTTTTATGGAATTCAACCTGGTGCGGACAATGTATAAACCAAGTCCAGCACCTCCCAAATCGGCAGTCGTGGTGTAGAACACATCAAAAATTCTGTCACGAATCTCATCGGGCACCCCAGACCCATTGTCGGAAAACAATAACACCAGGTTCCCATTTTCTCTGAAAACCGTGCATCTAATTCGTTTGTCTTTGGTGTTTCGTAAAGCTTTAATAGAATTGTCTATCAGATTGCCAAACATGTCTTGGAAAGCTTTTTTGTTGTAAGACAGTTCGAAATCGTCATCAAGAACATACTCTGCATTGATTTTTTCTTCCTCAAACAAGATTTTGTATCTGTCTTCAAATAATTCAGCAACAGCCTCTTTAACACTAAAGAATTCAAAAGTGGAATCATCTTCCGCATAGCTTAACATGAAATCCATCGCTTTTGATAAATGGTTCATCTCGTCAAAAATCTTTTGGGCATGCTTTACGGATTTTTCTGTCTTTTGTCCCAACGGAATCCACTTGGCCACAAATTCCGCAGAACGCTTAATGATTCCAATGGAAATTCTGAGAATATGAGAAATTTGCCCAGCATAAGCTTGGAGGGATACCAAACTGAACATAATGTTTTCTTGTTGCCGTCTGTCCGCTTCCATTTGCTCATAATCCTTGGAAGAGGCGGAAACAGTCGATTTGATTGTTTCCAACTTACCAGCAATCTCATTAAGCTCGGAATCTATTTCAGGAGAAACTAATAAAGATTGACTTTTAATATTGCTGATCCTTTGCTTGATGTCGTCAATGTCTTTGTCAGCATTCTTTAGTTTTTCAGCATTTTCTTTTTTCTTCGAATCCTTTTTATGCTTTAAATACAGCTCAATTTGATGGATTTGGTTAATAACAAAATCCTTAAGTGCATTCCATTCTTTATTGTCAACAAAATCCTGACGATTCGTAGAGTCTTTTATCTCAGGATTTAATTCGTCGGTGATGTCCACCCAACCAAGAATATCTCGAGTACTGAGTTTCTCAAAAAAGCCAGACCAACGGCGTTTGTCAATGCCAAAAAGGTCTTTTTGCTCGTCCCTGCTCGATTTGTACTCTGCGAAAGGTGTTGCAATTATTCCGTCTCGATATACTTTTATTCCATCAATGCGATCATCTTTGGTGAACTTCTTTTTACCTGATTTGTCGTAATAATAAAACGTGAAGCCTATGGGTCCGAATACTTCTGCTTTTTTTTCTTTGATTTCAAGTGCTTCCTTGTTTTCTACCAAATACTCTTGATAAAACATTCCCGTTTTTTCATCTTTCCGATACTTTAAGGCAAAAGATAGTGTCGCCTCAGCCAAAACAATGCTCTCTACTGTTTTGTCATTATATTCAACATATTCAGGAACTTTGAATCTGATGTTGAATGGGTATTTTGAATTTGAGAAAGGTTTTACTATTTTGGAGAGTTCCCGATAGGCGCGAGTCACATCTTTTTCAAGCCACACATCATTTAATCCAGAAATTTCCAATCTTGTACCTTGAACTTCAATTTCAGCAGGCTCTTTCCAATACTTATTGTCAAAGTCTGTAAATAGCTTTTGTTGCTCGGAAGAATTCTCAAAATCCAACTCTAATTGCCGATTCTCTTCTTCTGCGTATTTGGTCCAGTCTGTTTCTAAGCAATGCCAAATGGAGGAACCTTTTTTTTTGGTTCTCATTATGAGTTTTCCACCAAGCTTGTCAACAGCAAATCGCCCCACACCTTTTTTACCAGCAACAACCCGATTGTATGGGGGTGGAGATGTCCGATTCCTCCTTTTGCTACTTGTTCCGATGACCATCCATTTGTCTCGAATGTCTTCAAAGTTCATACCAAGACCATCATCTTCAATAATGATGCGACTTTCAGGACATAATGGATTAAGATTCTCAAAAGTCAATTGCACGTTTTCAGCATTTGCATCATAGCAGTTTTTGACAAGCTCAAACAAAGCTGTGATACGATCGGTTATCAGCTCTCTTCCCAACAAACGAAAAGTGCTGACGTCAAACTTGAAATGCAATATAGTAGGATTGTTATTCTCCATATTCCACTATTTTTTCAAAAACCGCTTTTGCCAATAATGGTGGTACGGCATTCCCTATCTGTTGTTGGATATGCATCAGACTGCCTTTAAAAACAAACTTATCCGGAAAGCTTTGCAATCTTGCCGCTTCTCTCACGGACAACCCTCTGTCTTGAAAAGGATGTATCAGCATGTTCTTCCGGTAATTGGAAATAACCACGGAGGGCTTGTCAGCTATCAATCTCTTATAGATGCCGCTGTGACATTGGTTCTTGTCTTTATAATTAGTCATCAATTCTTCAGGAATGGCCCGCCAATTCTGACCTTGACCAATGTATTTGTATCGTTCAATGACATAATCTGCATTTCGGGAGACATAGTTCTGCTTGGAAGTGCGAGAGCCTTTACGCATCAATTGAGCATATTTACTTGCTTCTTTGATAGAACATTTATAGGGTAGGGAATCTGCCATCTGACCATTAGATAAATCGGGAAGATCGGCAATAGCATCTTCGACAGTATAGCTACTGTTTTTGCTTGTTTCGGGAAATTGGAATAAAATACCATTTCTGTTTCCCACCATAATAAAACGATTGCGGTGTTGGGGCACACCATAATCGGATGCGACCATAATGGCATCGTTCACGGTATAACCCAACTCTTCAAAGCAATGCTTCACCTTTTTCCTAATAGTGCCGTTCTCAAATCTGTAGAACCCTTCTACGTTTTCAAACAAAAACCAATCAGGCTGGAGTGCAGAAACAAATCTTAAAAACTCTTCAAACAAACTGTTATTAGGGTTCTGCATATTGCGCGTTACCGTATTTGAAGTCGAAAAACCTTGACACGGTGGTCCTCCAAAAACAATTAGTTGGTCATTTGGACCGATATGCGTGAGATGTTGTAAAGGTTTGATGTTATGGATGTCATCACAAATAACGGGAGTGTCAGGATGATTGTATCGATAAGTTTCAGCAGCACTTTTGTCTTTCTCGACGGCAAACATAATGGATGCTCCAACCATCTCAGCACCTAAACTAAGACCGCCTGCACCACTGAATATGTCTATACCGTATAACATCTCTTACTTACAAATTTTATTTAAACTGCAAATATAATAATATTTTTTGGATGCGACGACAGTTACAAGAAAAAAAACAAACAAATAGATCTTAACAAACTTAAAATCTATTCATTACAATTTTTAAACATAAAAACACTCTATGCTACTTCTTTTCTATCATTTCCTTCACCCCCTCCTCTACCCTCTTGTATTCTTCCAGCAGGTTGTATATTCCGTCTTCGCTGAGGACACCGCGCTTGAGGTCGGGAGGGAGAAGGCCCGCTTCGTCAGCTTCAAAGTCGGTGCGCCAAGCGGGAGAGGTATAGTAGGCTTCGAGGATGGAAATGGCTGAACGAAGGGTGGCAAAGGAAGGGGTAAGGTCATCGAGGTCTGAGCTTTGAGTTGGGAAGGTTTGGGAAGTGAGGGTTTGGGAAGTGAAGTTGTGGATAAGCTCCTCAAGGTCGGTGTTTAGGGCCTCACAGACAGAGGCAAAGTTAGTGAGGTCAGGCGTTGAGTGTTCGTCGTTTTCCAAGGCCTGGCGGAGCTGCCGGACTGCCTCTTCGCATTGGGTGAAGAGGGCTTCCATCTTGGCGATGCGCACTATTTGTTCGGCTAGTTCTCCCCTATCCGCTTGTCCTAACTTCAACATCTGCTCAGATTCTATAGCCTGCTTATACCTTGCCGTCCACCTGGGTTTCGCAGCTTGCATGGGCTTCGCCATTTGTCTGAATTTCACGGCCCTCGCAAGTTTTGCTATCTGCTTAGACTTCAATGTCCGCACGAGCTGTATGGATCGTTTGTTCTTCTTGGCTTTCATAATCATTTTTTCGGCTAAAGAGACGGTAGACTCTGCGACACGCACTTGTGGTACTGGACTGAAGTCATGCGGTCGGACATGACATCACAACTACCTAACCATCAGTTTAATTTTCTGCACCGAAACACCTTGCAACAAACGGACAACATAACACCCTGAGGCGAGGTCGCTGACATCCATCACAGAAGAAGAACCGGTAACATTGCGAGTTGAAAGCAGTCTTCCTGAAATGTCAAAAATCTGAATTTCAGTTTCTTTCTCCGACAAACCGTCCAGCACAACACTGCCCGATGCCGGATTTGGATACAAGGTCACTTTTCCAGCCATAGGATTTTGCACAGCGGTTTGGAAATCCTCATAGTCATAGATATAGTCGCACACATATTGCAGCACATGGTCCACATCCAGACTATACCAAGCTTCACGTACACAGGCGTTCACATTGTCGTAGGTCTTCGGACGGTTCATCTCTGGATTCCAAGGCATCAGGACATTGCCAAGCGGCATCGTATTGTCGTAGGTATAAACACTACGCTCCACCTCATTGTTATCCTCGTCATAATGGTGATATTCCAGACAATTGCCATTATTGTCATACAAAAACGTGGATTTGCCATAATACATCCAATAGAAGCCATCGTCGCTCACACTGTCCTGTACCAGTACCTTGCGACCATCGGCATAGCTTGTCACATATTTCTCCGAAGGGATAAGCGTGCCACTGTCGAAGTCATAGCTGTACCATAATTCCTGCACGCAGTTATTTCCATCATACTGATACTCAGTTTTTTGATAAACCATTCCACCCAAATTCAAAGTAGTGAGCACCAACTGGTTCTGCGAATTGTAAGTATAGTTATAAATACCGCCAAGCTCCCAAACACCGTCAAAATTATTATAGTTGCTTCTCGATGTAATCAGTCCCGCGTCGTTGTACGTGTAATCGATATAATAGACATTCTGCCTTACCCCGTTGAGCAACTGCCAACCCGACAGGCGTACCAAGTTGCCAGCGGCATCGTAAGTCATGGAATCGATAACATCGTACTCGCCAGCTATAGCATCTGACATCGCCAAAAGACGATTATCGGCATCATACGAAAAGGTACAAACCTGATAATAATCATCTGTGTAGAAACTGCTCATCTTCCATTGATAATCGTTTTTTGCCCCATAAAAAGGCATTGTTTTATGTGATGACATTTGCGAAGCGAAATGTCCCGCCGGCTGTGCCAACAAGCTCAGCGACACCATTGATACGACAAAGAATAAAAGTTTTTTCATATTGTTGAAGGTAATTTGAAAAAGCAAAATCACTTTATAATCATAAAATTTAGAATGTCACTTCCTTTTACTGAGCCATCGCCCTATCCTGTTTTTGCCATTTAGTTCCGCCACTACCAGAATGCCAAAGGCAATGGCCACGGTAACTTTCAACGCCACAAAGCCCGTCTGCATAGCCGCTGGAACTTGCTCTGAGACAAGGTTATAGGTAGTCCAGAAGATACCGGCACCCGGCACCAAAGGGAAAATGCCGCAGATAAGAAACACCGTGACGGGACATTTGCGCACCATGGACTGTGACAAAGCTGTGAAAGCGACCAAAGCCGTAGCAAAAAACACCACTCCCACTATCGACAAGGCCGTGTAGCGCACCAACAGCAGATATAGCAGCCAGCCCATCATGCCGCAAAAACCGCAATCCGCATAGTACCTGCGGGGCACACCGAAAAGCACCGCGAAGGCCATGGTACCCACAAAAGCCGCCACCAACTGCACCAACAGGCCTGCCGTTTCAGGCGCAGCGGTCAAAGGTTCCAGCGGCTGCATCCGTCCAGTTATCGCCGCATCAAAAATGAAGGCGAAAGCCACCCCCAGCGCAATGCAGAAGAAGACCAGCAAGGCATCCAACAGTCGCGTGACGCCCGCAATGTAGTCCTCGTTGGCCAAATCGCGGATGCCGTTGGTGAATGGCACTCCGGGAATCAAGGGGATGATGGCTCCGATAATCATGTTGCTCAGATGGGTACCCAAGCCCATTTTATACATCACCCCACAAAGCACTGTGGCCAGAAACGCGCCTGTAAGATTACCTGTAATGCGGGACAGGTGAGGATAAGCGACAAACAGCATGTAAACCCACAACAGCAAACCTGCCACCAAGGCGACCAGGCAGTCCATAAAGCCACCGCCAAAAACGATACAAAAACCCGCGCTGCCCAAAGCGGACGCCACAATCTGCTCCACAGCCGGCTTCGGACGCATGGCACGGATTTCCTTTAGCCGTCGCTCCAGCTCCGACAGGTCGCATTGTCCTTGCGCCACCTTCCGTGACAACTGGTTCACTGCCACCACCTTGTCGAGACTCGTGCCTTTGATAGGTATGAACTTGGAGCGGGCATATCCCTTGCCAGTAGCCATAATGCCATTGCTGAGCACGAAGAAACTTTCGTCCTCCACACCGAAATATCCTGCAATCCGCTGCATCGTCTCCTCCACACGCGATATCTCCGCCCCATTCTCCAGAAGAATTGAGCCGGCCTCGTAGGCCAAATCCATCACTTTGCTGCTATCGTCCATCGTATCACATATTATTTCCTCTTTGCACTCAGAATCTTTCCAATATACATGTGGTGGATGCCGGCGGGAAAGTTCTCGTAGCGTTTACGGGGAATCTCCTCGAAGCCAGCCGGGTCGAAGGGATCACGGTAGATAATCTCGCATTCATACACCTCGGAAGCTTCCAGATAATACGGAGCACCATGCTCTGTATAAGCCACATGCAAGCCCAGTGCCTCCTCCTTGTTGCCATCCCGTCCGCTGTGAGAGCCCATATAGGCCAAAACATCCTTATGATCCTCATCAAAGGTCATGACGGTGAAGTATTTGTATTTCTCCATAAACTGATACGTGTAGCGTGCGGGAGCCACATAGACCGTAATCGTATTCACATCATAGCTCCACACATTGCCCAAAGCGCCCCAGCCGATGGTCATGGCGTTGTGATTATCCTTGTCGCCTACTGCCAAGAGCAAACCTGAGCCTTTGAACCAAGTGAAGGGATTGCCATCGAAATCGTCCGTATAGTCAAACTCGCTGAAAACCGCCTGTTCCACCTGCTTTTCGGGTTCCACCGCCTTGCCATCCACGCTACCATAGTAATTGTAGGACACATTGGCCGGTTTCCACTTATCTTTTGGGGTGTTAGTGCCATCGGGATAACCGATGACAATCGTGTTAAGCGGTATGAGTTTTTTAGGCAGCTGCAACACTTTGGACACCGCTTTCACCCGCTCTTCGGAAGGATAAGTGCCCGTCCAAACCGCTCCCAAGCCCATGGCATTGGCGGCCAAGAGGATGTTTTCAGTGGCTGCGGAGCAGTCTTGCACCCAGAACTCACGGGCATTGCCGCTCAAAGCCTTGTTCATATCGCCGCATACCACAATGGCCAAGGGGGCTTTGGCTGCCATGCCCGCATACGGGTTGGCCTTCGCCAATGCCGCCAACTGTTGTTTGTCGGTCACCACCACAAAATGCCAGGGTTGCTTGTTCATGGCCGATGGGGCCGCCATACCTGCACGCAAAAGTTGCTCAATTTTGGCATCTTCCACGGGTTTGTCAAGATAACTGCGCACCGACACACGGCTCGCGATATTGTTCAGAGCAGCCTGTTCCGAACCATTTTTCTGGGCTTTTGTAGAACATGATGAAAGTAATAACATAGTGAGAATCAAAACAGTAAATCCTTGTTTTTTCATAGTATCCATTTATTATGTTTATTAAAATGCAAAAATAATAAAAATCAATTTAAGGATAAATAAGAGCACTAAAAAATGCAATAAATGGCAGAAAAATCACTGTTGATAACTTATTATCCTCATTTAACGATTCTTAGAATGATTGTTAATATCTTTCTGAAAAGTGAGAGAATTTTTACTTCACTTTGTTATACTTTTGCATGCCGTTTTTGAAAGACGGGAAGACATGCACTACGTGCATTCGGGGAGACGAAAAGACGGGGAGACGATGGAACAATAATCGAATACCCGAGAGAACGAAAGTGAACGCCTTAACGAGCGAATGCAACGAGCGTCTTAACGCATAAACAAATCAACAAATCAACGATTCAACATGGAGAATAAGACTATTACTACGAAGAAGACTGAAAACAGACTCTCATACAACACCATTGAGGCCACCTTGGGAAATACCGGAAAGATTGTGCCACAAGCACTTGACATCGAAGAGGCCGTATTAGGCGCATTGCTGATCGATGCCAATGCCGTGAGCATCGTCATCGATTCACTTACGCCTAGCATGTTCTATCGGGATGCGCATCAGATGATCTACAAAGCCATTCTCGACTTGTTCACAAAATCAGAGCCCATCGACCTGCTCACGGTTACAAACAAGTTACGAAAAGAGAAACAATTGGAGTTTATTGGCGGTGCCTCTTTCCTGGCCTCGCTGACCAACCGTGTAGCCTCTTCTGCCAATATTGAATACCATGCCCGTATCATCATGGAGAAGTTCGTGCTTCGCGAACTGATCAGCGTTTGCAGCAACATCAGCCGCGACGCCTACGATGACTCCAAGGATGTGTTGGAGCTGATGGACAAGGCTGAAACCGACCTGTTCAACATTATCCAAAACAATTTCAAGCGCGACAGTAAGGAACTGCGCACGGTGGTACAGAACGCCATCCATGAATTGCAGGAGATGAACAACAAGAGCAGCGACGAGTTGCAAGTGCGTACCGGCATCCGAGCCATCGACGAGAAAATCGGCGGCTGGCAACGTTCCGACCTGATCATCATGGCCGCCCGTCCCGGTATGGGTAAAACATCTTTCGTGCTCTCCATTGCCCGCAACGCAGCCCTAACCTTCAACAAAAAAGTGGCTTTCTTCTCCTTGGAAATGTCGGCCACCCAGCTGGTACACAGACTTTTCGCTATCGAATCGGGTATCTCTGCCGAAAAAATCGCCAAAGGCAAGCTGAATGAGTCGGAATGGATACAGCTGATGGAAAAAATCAATGTGCTTTTCAGCTCAAACCTGATTATTGACGACACCCCTGCCCTGTCCATTTTCGACTTAAGGGCAAAATGCCGCCGACTGAAAGCCCACAATGACATTGACCTGATTATCATCGACTATTTACAGCTGATGCAAGGCAATGTAGATGGAGCCAAAGGCACTGGCAACCGCGAGCAGGAAATCAGCCATATTTCCCGTTCTCTCAAGGCCTTAGCCAAGGATTTGAACGTGCCAGTCATCGCCCTGTCGCAGTTGAGCCGTGCTGTTGAGACCCGTCCTGGCGCAAAAAGGCCCCAGCTGTCCGACCTTCGTGAATCTGGCTCTATTGAGCAGGACGCCGATATGGTTATGTTTATCTACCGTCCTGAATACTATAAATTTGAAGCTTTCGAAGACAATACTCCTTCCGAAGGATTGGCTGACATCATGATTGAAAAGAACCGTCATGGTTCGGGTGGCAACATCCGTGTGCGCTTCCAAAGCCAATACACCAAATTCACCGATGTGGATGACGTACCACATTTCACAGAAGGTGGCGATTCCAGCAATTCCGGCAACTTCGCCGATCCCGCGGCCGGCATCGCCCCCAGCGCCAGCTTCAGTACCTTCAACGCCAGCTTCAACGACGAACCCGAAACCAACTTCACCGGCACTGATGACGGAGAAATGCCTTTCTAAACCATGAAAAAACTATCTATGGAAGAACTCCACCGTGTAAGCCCAGAGGAGTTCAAAAAAGTCAAGAAAATACCGCTGACCGTCATTCTGGACGACATCCGCAGCATGAACAATATCGGCTCCATTTTCCGCACCTGCGATGGCCTGGCCGTGGAGCAGCTGTACCTGTGCGGCATCACCGCCTGCCCTCCTAACAAGGAAATCAACAAAACCGCCCTCGGTGCCACCGAAAGTGTGGAATGGCATTATTTTGAGGATGTGGTGGAAGCTGTCAAACAGTTGCAATCAACTGGTTATAAAGTATTTATGGTTGAACAGACCGACCAGTCCATCATGTTGCAAGATTTTCAAGTGCCACAAGGACAGAAAACCGCCATCATCTTGGGAAACGAGGTATTCGGGGTCAGCGACAAGCTGTTGTCCACCGTGGATGGTGCCATCGAGATTCCTCAGTTCGGCACCAAGCACTCCTTCAATGTGACGATTGCCGCTGGGATGGTGATGTGGGAAATATTTAAACAGGTTTTAGTGATTAGGGGTTAGGTGTTAGGTGTTAGTGATTAGGAGTTAAAAGTTTGAATTCTGAATTGAATTCATAATTCAAAATTCATCAACTCCCCTCGAGTGCGTAGCACGAAACTCCCCTAATGTTAATTAATACATTAAAAACTTTCAGTTTTCAGCTTTCAGTTTTCAGTTTCTCCACGTATTTCTCCTGTAGCGGAATAGATTTGTGCGTTTGGCGGTCGAAGCCGCAAATCACACTGTGACAGGTGGTTTTGACGATCCCCGTTTTCTCATCTACCAATTGTTGCACCATCTTGAAGCTTTTGTGTCCAATTTCAGTCACTTTGCTGCAACATACAATTTTATCATTAAATTCAACGCCATTATGGAAATCCAAATCCACATGCACTAACACCAGGTCGAAGGTGCTCCAGTCGATAGGTTCCTGAAAAACATGCTCAAAATAAGCGCTGCGGCCATAGTCGAAATAATGGCACTGGATGCCATTATTCACATGATTGAAAGGATCCAAATCGCTCATCTTGATTTGGATTGGTACTGAGAAGCTGAAATCCATTTTTTCCATTTTGATTTTGATTTGATATCCACTACTACCCCGCCCTTTGGGCACCCATTTAATACGACGATTTCGTTTTCTTTATAAGGTACAGCTTCGCCATAATACTTACGTCACTACCCCGCCCTTCGGGCACCCCTTCTAATAGAAGGGGAATTTTAGACCTACCCATAATATTAGCACATTTGCTAATTTGCTAATTAACTAATTTGCTAATTTACTTCATCAGTTTCGCCCGGAGCTGCCGCATGCCTTCGGTAGCTTTTTCCTTGATAAAAATCACCTCACGACGGATGGGCTGAACCTCCTTCGGGTCGATCACATAAATCGGGATTCCGGCAGGAGCGTAATACAACAAGCCCGCCGCAGGATATACATTCAGGGAAGTGCCGATAATAATCAAGATATCAGCGGTTTGCACATGAGCGGCAGCATCTTCCAACAAGGGAACAGATTCGCCGAACCAAACAATGAAGGGACGCAGGATTCCGCCATCGGCTGCTTTTTCGCCATATTTAATGTCGCGATAGCCGATATCCTCCACACAACGTTTTCCACGCTCACTGCACGCCTTCGTCAATTCGCCATGCAGATGGATGACATGCGAGGAGCCTCCTCTTTCATGCAGATTATCAACATTCTGCGTCACGACCACTACCTCGTATTGTTGCTCCAGCTCGGCAATGATTTTGTGTGCGTCGTTAGGCTGACAATGTTCCAGCTCACGGCGGCGCGCATTGTAAAAATCAATCATCAGTTCGGGATTGCGGTACCAGCCATCGATGCTGGCCACATCCTCCACATTATAGTTTTCCCAGAGGCCATTACTGTCTCTGAAGGTGCTGATGCCGCTTTCCGCACTCACACCAGCTCCCGATAAGACCACGATTTTTTTCATCATTCAAAATTTTCTGCAAAGGTACAAATAAATAAAATTCAAAGTTCATAATTCAAAATTCAAAAAAAATGAATTGCATTCCTAAATGCGGCTGCCACAATGTGACAGCCCTTCCTCTACACCATTAGCCACCTAACACAAAAAAACTATTAACTATTAACTACTGTCCCTGACCCCTAATTACTAACACCTAACACCTAATCTCGTTGGCACATTAAAAAAAATCGTATTTTTGCCAAAAAATTACGACTATGTTGGAATTATTACTTGCCACCGCATTGAAAGACTCATTAAAAGAGTTATACAATCTTGATATAGAAGCTGATAAATCGCTCATACAAAAGACAAAAAAAGAGTTCGAAGGTGATTTCACCATCGTTGTTTTCCCTTACGTGAAGGCTGCCCGCAAGGCTCCTGATGTGGTGGCAACGGAAATCGGGAACAAATTGCAGGAAAAAATGGCGGATTTTGTCACCGCTGACGGTGTTCATGGCTCACTTACCTCTTTCAATGTGGTGAAAGGCTTTTTGAATTTCTCCGTAAGTTCTGATTTTTGGCTTGATTTCATGTCAAAAAACATTAACAATGAGAACTTTGGAAGAAAAACAGAAATTGATGAACAACCCAGTCTGATTGAATTTTCTTCACCAAACACCAACAAGCCCTTACACCTGGGACATATCCGCAACAACCTTTTAGGCAATTCTGTAGCCCTGATTCTGGATGCTTGCGGCAAACATCCGATCAAGGTTAACCTTGTGAATGACAGAGGAATACATATATGCAAGTCCATGTTGGCATGGTTAAAATTCGGTCATGGCGAAACAGCTGAAACCTCAGGTATGAAAGGCGACCATCTGGTGGGCAAGTACTATGTGGAGTTCGACAAACAATACAAGGCTGAGATGCGCCAACTGCAAGAGCAAGGCATGAGCGAGGAAGAGGCAGCCAAGAAAGCTCCACTAATGCTTGAGGCACAAGAGATGCTGCGCAAGTGGGAGCAAGGCGACGAGGATGTGAGAGCCTTGTGGAACAAGATGAATGGATGGGTATATGCCGGTTTCGAACAGACCTACCAGAGAATGGGCATAAAGTTTGACAAAACATACTATGAATCAAATACTTATATTTTAGGCAAGCAATTGGTTGACGAAGGTTTACAGAAGGGTGTCTTCTATCGGAAGGAGGACAATTCCGTTTGGGTAGATCTGACTTCTGAGAATCTTGACGAGAAACTGCTGTTGCGCGGCGACGGCACCTCAGTATATATGACCCAGGATTTGGGTACCGCCCAACTCAGATACGAGGAATTCCATCCGCAGAAAATGATTTATGTGGTAGGAAACGAGCAAAATTATCATTTTGACGTGCTGAAGCTGGTATTGGGCAAGAAATTAGGAAAGGACTTTGGCAATCATATCTATCATTTGTCATACGGAATGGTTGAATTGCCTAACGGGAAGATGAAATCACGTGAAGGCACGGTGGTGGATGCCGACGACTTGATGGACGAGATGTTCCTGCAAGCCAAGGAGAGTACCGAAGCACTTGGGAAACACGACTTTACGCCCGAAGAGGCCAACAAATTATACGAGATGATAGGCATAGGAGCCTTGAAGTATTTTATCTTGAAGGTGGATCCCAAAAAGAACATGTTGTTCAATCCTGCGGAATCCATCGATTTCAATGGAAATACAGCGCCCTTCATCCAATACACCCATGCCCGTATCAAGTCGCTCATGCGCAAAGCCGAGGAAAACGGTATTGTTTTGGAAGCGACAACGGATGCGTCATTGTTGGGCGATAGCGAGAAAGCCCTGTTGAAATCGCTGTATGCCTATCCTCAGGTGGTGGAGGCCGCCGGTGAAGGCTACAGTCCGGCATTGATAGCCAACTACATGTTTGATTTGGCCAAGGATTTCAACAGTTTCTACCAGGCATCGCCGATTTTCAAGGAAGACAATGCGGCACTGCGAGCTCTGCGTTTGCGTATCTCCCAGATGGTAGCCATGGTCCTCAAACGCGGCATGGCGCTGTTGGGTATCGATGTGCCGGAAAAGATGTAGCAAATTCATTTTTTGAATTCAATTGGCACATTAGCACATTGTTAATTAGCACATTAACAAATTTGCTCACTTGCTCATTATTTTTTGTATCTTTGCCGCTCATTTTATTAACCTAAAAATTATTGCAATGATTCAGAGAATTCAATCCGTATTTTTGCTTGTAGCAGCTATTGTGACCATTATTTTACTCTTTATACCCATTGGTGACATTTACACCGCCGAAGCCCAATACACTTTCACCTGCTTTAACGTACATCTACCTAATGGACAAGTGGTTATGAGCACCCTCTACATTGCTTTGATTCTGATTCTTTCCGTCTGCATTTCCATTTATGCCATCTTTAAATACAAAGACAGAATGAAACAGACCAAGATTGTTTCCGTCAACATGTTGGTGTTTTTAGTAGCCATTATGCTGATGATCTGGGTGTATCCAGACTTTCTTTTCCCGAAAAAATTTGAAATGGCAGGATTCCGCTTCAACTACTGGATTATGATTTTCGTGTTGCCACCGGTATGCATGTTTTTGGCCAACCGTTTCATCAGGAAAGACGAACGATTGGTACGTTCCGCTGACAGACTGAGATAAGATGATTTCATCAGCGATATTATCGGTTGACCAAGTAAGAGAAAGCGAGGCGCTAACCATGCGGGAGGAGCCCATCAGCTCGCTTGACCTGATGGAACGCGCCGGTATCCGTTTCACAGAATATTTATTACAGCACTGCCCTATCGACCGCTTTGCGGAGATTGTGGTGGTATGCGGTCCCGGCAACAACGGTGGCGACGGTTTGGTCATCGCGCGACATCTTTATGCACAACGACTTCCCGTTCGTGTGCTGTTAGCCGTACCCGATGGTGCCAGAACAACCGTTGAGTTCGAGACCAACCTTGAACGCTGGTATGCGCTGTCGGAAGAGCAAAAGACGAAACGCACGCAGCTATATCATGAAGGCGAGGAATTGACATGGGGAGAGACACGGCACACACAGGATTACCAAGGAAGAAGGAAGCATACTTGGGAGCAGACTCTGCCCTGCTCTATTCATCAAGATAGCGTAAAAGAGGTTGGGGAGTGCCCAGACCTGGTAATTGATGCCATCTTTGGCATCGGCTTGTCGAAACCCTTACGGGATTATCATGCCCAATTGGTGGAAAACATCAATCAATCAGGTACTTACATTATTGCAGTGGATGCGCCATCGGGGATGAAATTGGATGAGCATACTGAAGGCAAAGCGCTCAGTGTCAGAGCCAACGAAACCTATACCTTCCAGTTTTACAAATTGGCTTATTTGTTACCCGAGACATACAAGCGTTGCGGAGAAGTAAGTGTCATTGACATTGGTTTACGCTTGCCTGACGGTGATTACAAGTCACAACTTATTGAACAAAATACCATTAAGCATTTATTGCATCATCCATACAAATATGCCCATAAAGGCAGCATGGGGCATGGCTTGTTGATTGCTGGCAGTGCCGACATGCCTGGGGCAGCTATATTGGCGGCCACAGCGGCCTTGCGTGGCGGTATCGGCAAGGTGACGGTTCACAGTCCCTCGAAAGTCTGTGACCTGTTGCCGGCAGTGATTCCCGAAGCCCTACTGAGTCGAGACAGCAACAATGAAAGTTTCAGTCGCATTGACTTCGAGCGGCACCCTGGCATCAATGCCGTGGCCATTGGCTGTGGTTTAGGCAAGAGCAAGGCTGCCGTCCAAGGATTAAAAAGCGTGTTGGACGAAGTTGGCGACCCCTTGATTTTGGATGCTGATGCCCTGAACATATTGGCGGAGAACAAGACCTGGCTAGGATTTCTGCCTGCCAGAAGCATATTGACACCTCACATCAAGGAATTCGAGCGCATGGCTGGCAAGGCGGACAATGACTTTGACCGCATCGGAAAATTGCGGCAATTTGCGGAGAAAAATGGAGTAATCGTGATATTGAAGGGGGCCCATACGGCGGTGGCCATGCCCGACGGGCGAGTCTTCTTCAACACCACCGGCAACCCGGGCATGGCCACCGCCGGCAGCGGCGACGTGCTGACCGGGCTGCTGCTGGCACTGCTCAGCCAAGGCTATGCTCCAGAGGCAGCAGCCCTGATTGGCGTTCACTTGCACGGAGCCGCCGCTGACTGCGCAACCGCGCAGCATGGGCACCCAACAGCCCTCATCGCCTCCGACATCCCAAAATGCTTCGGAAAAGCAATTCAAGGATTATTCGACAATCAACAGTAATAGCTGGAGATTGATCATCACTTGGGAGATAAATCCAAAAATTTTAGTGTTTCAAAGCGTCAATAACTTATCACCATCGGTGGGATCAAGGGTGAAGACATTGTCATTGGAGACACGGATGACGAACAAGCCTTGTTTGTGAGCGTATTGGAGAGCTTCCCTGTCGTAATTGATAGCGGCAATCGCCAACAGTATCTTCTTATCGGCATATTCGGGACATACTTCCTTAAAGTTCTGCATCTGCGCCACAAAATGGTCAATATTTTTGCATGTACAGTTTGTTTTAACTTCTACAATAATAGCAATCTCATCATCCAACAGCAACAAGTCCACCTCCAGTCTCTTGTCCAAATCCTTTACATACTTATTGAAGTTTTTCCAGCAACGATTAATGTTATAGCCCCTCTCCTGAAACATCCTCATAGCTGATGGCTCCATTAGGCCCTCTATTATATGGCCTGTCTGGGATGTGAAACTATTGGCCAACTCCGAAAGTTTTTTGCAAGTTTCTTTAACCTGCTCATCTGTCTTCTGCATTTTCTTTTCGGTTTCTAGCATTTGAAGGTTGGTTTCCTGAAATCTTTTGTCTGTCTCTTGAAACTTTCTGTCTGTTTCCTGAAACTTCCTGTCCGTCTCCTGAAACTTCCTGTCCGTCTCCCTAAACATTTCTTTCAACTCATCCCATGAAGGTACTCTCTTTACTGCTTTCTTTGTTAGTGTTTTCATCATCAACAAACTTTTAATCTTTTCAAAATTCATGCCGCAAAAATACAAATAATTTTAATACAAAAACAATTTGTTGATAATTATTTCTTAAAACAAATAAAATTCCGTACACCATATTGCTACAGCGTACGGAATAAAAAGCACTTGTTGTTCACAAGTTTGGGAAAACCTATTCTTTCACCACCTTGCGGACGCCTATCATGCGCTGGCCGTCAACAAGCTTGATGAAATAGACACTGGCTGCATACGGCGACAAGTCTATCTCGGTCGTCTCGCCCGTAACCCTCCATGTCTTCAGCCACTTGCCATACATGTCGTACAGCTGGATCTCCGCTTTCGATGTCAATACCGCATTATTCACACTCAGCTGTACATTGACCTTGTCGTTGGTCGGGTTCGGATACACATTCATCTCCACATTCATCAGGTAATCATTGATGCCCGTCACCGTCAGGTGCAAGGTCACGACACTGTCGCAACCGTCAGCAGTCTCAAGCACTATGGTGTAATCACCAGACTGTACCGTTCCTGGCAGGAAGGTGGTGTCACCGTATGTAAACGGCAGGTCATCATCGCTGATGGTCAGGTAGTAATCGACAGTTACGGAGTGGTTGAGCGACAGGTTCAAGGTCACAACCGAGTCACAGCCGACGGCATTGGTCAGCGTGAAGGTCGGTGCATTAACATCGGACGTACTCTCATAGTAAGTCACACCGTCAATCCACTGCAAGCTGTCGCAGGCCTCTTGATAGTCAACACCTGTAGTGGACTGATTGATGGTCAAGTGCAGCGTTACAGTGCTGTCACAACCATTGGCAGCACCGCCAACGTAAGTATAGGTCGGGGTGCTCGTACTGGCGGTATAGGTCACATCGTCAATCCAAGTGTAGCTTTCACATGCCACCTGCTCGTCAATGCCTGTTGTCGGCTGGTTGATGGTCAGGTGCAGCGTTACAATACTGTCACAACCATTGGCAGCACCGCCAGCGTAAGTATAGGTCGGAGTGCTCGTGCTGGCGGTATAGGTCACACCGTCAATCCAGGTGTAGCTTTCGCAGGCAGTGACTTCGACATGCTCAGTCACCGGCTGGTTAATGGTCAGGTGTAGGGTTACAGTGCTGTCGCAGCCGTTAGCAGCGCCACCTTCGATAGTGAAGGTCGGGGTTGTCGTGCTGGCAGTATAGGTCACACCGTCTATCCAGGTGAAGGTCTCGCAAGCCACCTGCTCATCAATGCCTGTCGTCGGCTGGTTGATGGTCAGATGCAGCGTTACGGTGCTGTCACAGCCGTTTGCAGCTCCACCCACGATAGTGAAGGTCGGGGTGCTCGTGCTGGCGGTATAGGTCACACCGTCAATCCAAGTGTAGCTTTCGCATGCCACCTGCTCGTCAATGCCTGTTGTCGGCTGATTGATGGTAAGATGCAGCGTTACGGTGCTGTCGCAACCATTAGCAGCACCACCTTCAATGGTATAGGTTGGGGTTGTCGTGCTGGCAGTATAGGTCACACCATCAATCCAAGTGTAGCTTTCGCAAGCTTCTTGAAGATCAATACCAGTAGTGGGGTGATTAATAGTCAGGTGCAGGGTAACGACAGAGTCACAACCAGCGGCGTTCGTTAGCGTGACAGTCGGAATATTCGTACTTTCGGTATACGTGCTATCATTAATCCAAGTAAAGCTTTCGCAGGCCACTTGTTCATCAACAAATTCCATACCATAATTCACTATCAAGTGCAAGGTATCAACGGCAACACAACCGTCAGCATTGGTCTCTTCGTATGTATAGGTGTAAGTTCCTGAAACAGTATAAACAGCACCATGCCATTCGTAGCTTTCACACACAACCGTATCGTACACATTATGTGTGCCATAGTTAACGGTCAAGTGCAGGGTCACGACAGAGTCGCAACCAGCAGCGTTCGTCAGTGTGACAGTTGGAGTATTTGTGCTTTCGGTATACGTTACATCGTCAATCCAGGTGTAGCTGTCGCACGCAATTTGCTCGTCAACACCTTCTGTGCTGTGGTTGATAGTCAGATGCAGGGTCACTACGGAGTCGCAACCAGCGGCATTTGTCAACGTGACAGTTGGGGTATTCGTGCTAACGGTATATGTACTATCGTTAATCCAGGTATAGTTGTCGCAGGCGATTTGTTCGTCAATACCTTCTGTGCTATGGTTGATGGTCAGGTGCAGGGTCACAACAGAGTCGCAGCCAGCAGCATTTGTCAACGTGACAGTCGGAGTGTTCGTGCTTTCGGTATACGTTATATCATTGATCCAGGTGTAACTGTCGCAAGCGATTTGCTCGTCAATGCCTTCTGTACTATAGTTGACGGCCAAGTGCAAAGTCACCACAGAGTCGCAGCCAGCAGCGTTCGTCAGCGTGACAGTCGGGGTATTTGTGCTTTCGGTATACGTACTATCATTTATCCATGTGAAGCTATCGCAGGCAATTTGATCATCA
>JAEEGG010004183.1_pt1 | contig 35111 bp, 25 predicted proteins | sample 9134161 | NCBI WGS metagenome assembly JAEEGG01 (sample SAMN16246543, study PRJNA631951) | gut metagenome | biome: gut microbiome; feature: rumen; material: CR-attached | host: Bos | place: Iran: Karaj | collected 2018-10
TCATTCCGCCTTTGGCTGCAATCACCCAGGTGTAGGCTATGGGCAGCAGGCTCCAGAGCTTGTCCATCTGGCTGTTGTTGCCGGTCAGCTCGCCCACGATAAAGCAGAATGCGGCGCTGCAGCCGGCTATGATCAGCAGGATTCTGATCACTTCAACCTGCGCGCTGTCCAGTTCGGGGCCGACGGTAAAATACAGAATGGGGCACACTATGATGGAGAGTGCAAGCAGCGCGGCCATCAGTGGGATGTTCATTTTTTTCATTTCCTTTTCATTTTGTGTTAAAAACGACGCAAAGTTAAACGACCCCTTTGCGGCGGAAAGAAGGATGGCGGACATGATGAGGGCCAGGACATCGGCCAGGTCAACCGCCAGCCAGACACCGTCAAGGCCCAGGAACAGGGGCAGCACGAATACCGCCCCAAGCTCAAACACCAGCGTGCGCGCAAACGCCGCCAGTGCCGATACCAGCCCGTTGTTGAGCGCCGTAAAGTAAGCCGATACAAACATATTGATACCGCAGATCATGAAACTGAGCATATAAAGACGTATGGCATGCGCCGTAAGTGCCTTGAGTTCAGCATCATATCCTACAAATATTCCCGCCATGGGCCCGCTTAGTACCTCGGATAGCAAAGTCAGTATGGAGCCCGCTACAAACAAGAGTATCAGGCTTTTACGTAGCAGCCGCTTAAGCTCGTCATGGTTCTGCGCCCCGTAGTTGTAACTGATGACAGGCGCAATTGCCAGGTTGAACCCAATAAAGACCGATGCATACACAAACCCTATATACATAAGTATGCCATAAACCGCAACGCCCTCCTCACCGATCAGGCGCATCAGTTGCAGGTTGTAACACATGCTGACCACACTCAAAGAAATGTTGCCCACGTATTCCGACAGCCCGTTGGTGCAGACCTGCAGGATGCTCCGTCCGTTGGTCCGGGTGCGAACAAACCGCAGATGTGTGGTGTTACGGCGTGATGAAAAATAGCACAGCGGATAGATGCCGCCCACAGCCATACCTGCCGCAGTGGCGATTGCCGCGCCCGTGAGCCCCCAGTCCAGCACCACAATCAGCAGCGCATCGAGCACGATGTTGGTGACGCCGCTGATTATGCTCAGTCGCGTGCCCATCTGCGGTATCTCGGCCGTCATATAGAGCGAGTGGAACGCCATCTGAATCATGTATAACGGCATGACCAGCAGCACTATACGTCCGTAATGGACGCTGTACTCCAGCATTTGCCCATCGGCCCCCAACAGAGAGCAGACCGGTCTTATGAAAATGTAGAACAGCACGGTCGCCGCCACACCCACCGCAAACAGCGTCTTGACCACCATAGTGAATGCACGGCAGGCGCGCTCCCGGTCGCCCTGGCCCAGAATCATAGCCACATATGCGCTGCCGCCGGTTCCGAACATTAGGCCGATGGCGCCGGTAATCATAATGGCCGGCCAGATCAGGTTGAGCGCCGCAAACGGGGTGGTTCCGGTAAAGTTGGATACAAACAGCCCGTCCACGATGCTGTAGACCGATGTGGCCAGCATCATGAGTATGGACGGCACTGATGAGCGTATCATCCTGCGGTATCCGTATCTGCCCGAGAGTTCGATTTTCATTTCAGTCTGCAAATTTACACAAAAGAACACAGTAGGGTCTGACCTCACCATGTTTGTTTTTAACGTACATTTGTGCAACCAATTCCGTATGAGCAAAACCAAACCGATTCATAATCCGTTGCTGCCGTACCTGCAGGAGGGCAGGATGGAGGCCGGCTGCGACGAGGCCGGGCGCGGCTGTCTGGCGGGACCCGTCTATGCCGCCGCTGTGATACTCCCGCCCGATTTCAGCAACCCGCTGCTCAACGACTCCAAGCAACTGACTGAGCATCAGCGTTATGAGTTACGTCCTATAATTGAGCGTGAGGCGCTGGCATGGGCAGTAGGTGTGGTTGATAATAAGGAGATAGACAGGATAAACATCCTCAAGGCATCGTTCACGGCAATGCATCGGGCCATAGACCAACTGAAAGTGCGTCCCGAGCATCTGCTCATAGACGGCAACCGTTTCATTCCGTACCCGGGCATCCCGCATACCACCATAGTCAAGGGTGACGGCAAGATGATGTCCATTGCGGCCGCCTCGATCCTGGCCAAGACCTATCGTGATGACTTCATGAACCGTATAGCCGATGATTATCCGCAGTATGACTGGCGTGAGAACAAGGGTTATCCAACGGCCGCGCATCGGGAGGCGATAAGACAGTTCGGAACCACTCCTTATCACCGGATGACATTCAATCTTTTGGGTGACGGACAGTTATCTTTTGATTTTTAGTAAAGATATGTTACCTTTATGGTCCGAAAAAGGACTGCTGCCATTTATGAAAAAACTATTGTTCCCCGTTATCGGTTTGTGTATTACACTGGTGTCATGTGTTGATTGGGATAATCTGTTCAGTAAGGATGATTCCGTCCCGGAGGAGACTGATTCGGGCGAACCGGCCGTGACTCCAGACGGTCAGCTTTACAATATGAGTTTTGACGATTGGAGCAAGGAGGGTAGCCATTACGTGTGTTATGCTGATGATGCATCGGCCAATCAGAAGAGCGTGTGGGGATCGGCCAATGAATCGACAGCAAAACTGGGTAAGAATACTTGTACCCCGGACAGCGTGATGCTGGCGGTTGAGGGCGACGGAAAGCATGCCGTTATGCTCAAGACTCAGCAGGTGAGCGCCCTGTTTGTCAAGAAACTGGCAGCCGGAAGTATCTTTACAGGTCAGATGGGCAGCGTCAACATTTCAAAGTTGAGTGCAACGCTCAAGTGGGGTGTTCCCTTTACTTACCGCCCCAAGGCCCTTGAGGGCTACGCATGTTACAAACCGGTGGAAATCAATGTGGTAAAACCTCCGTATGAGGATAAGAAGGGAACTCTGGACAATGGCCATGTGATGGTGCTGCTAACCGATTGGGAGAAACAGTTTACCGTTGATCCGGGGGCCGATAAGTTCGTGGATGTTGACAATGATTCGTGCATAATCGGGTACGGCAAGATCACTTTTGACACGGTAATGGAGGGGTATGAGCAGTTTACCCTGAACATTGATTACCGCAATGACCGCACACCGCGTTACGTTGTGGTGGTAGGTTCATCAAGTTCCTACGGCGACTACTTCTCGGGCGGTGACGGCAGCACGCTCTGGCTGGACGAGTTCAGTTTTGTCTACTAAAATGACGCAAAGGGAAACGACCCCTTTGCGTCACGACCCCTTTGCGTCACTTTTTTTTATATTTGCAAAAAAGTCAATTAACTGACCATGCTTAAGAAATGTAGAATCATTCTGGCGGCGTTGTTCCTGATTGGGATAACCCTGCTCTTTCTGGGTGTAGGCCACAACTGGTGGGGCTGGATGGCCAAACTCCAGTTTCTGCCTTCACTGCTTGCCCTGAATTTTGCCGTTATTATCGGCGTGCTTTTGATCACACTTCTTTTTGGCCGTATCTACTGCTCTGTGATATGCCCAATGGGTATATTCCAGGATGTTGTGATTTGGATACGCCGTAAGGGTGAGAAACTTTTCAAGAAGAAGAAAACCCACAAGTTCAAATACGTGAGCGAGCACAAATGGGTGCGTTACGGAGTGTTGGTACTTTCAATAGTATCAATCATTGCCAGCGGCCAGATGCTGATAGCCCTCATAGCCCCGTACAGCGCATACGGCCGAATGGTACGGTCCGTTGCCGCCATGGGGTCCGATACAATGACGCCCGCGCTTATCATAACCGGTCTGCTCACGCTGGTAATCATCTGCGTTTGCGCCTGGCTGTGGGGCAGGGAGTACTGCAACACCGTCTGCCCGGTAGGAACCACGCTCAGCCTTCTGAGCCGATTCTCACTGTTCCGCCCGGTAATAGATGAGAGCAAGTGCATAAACTGCGGCAAGTGCGCCCGCGGCTGCAAGTCCGGATGCATTGATTTCAAGGCACACAGGATTGATTACAGCCGATGCGTGGACTGCTTTGACTGCATTGAGACCTGTGCAGAGGATGCTCTCAAGTTCAAATACGTGCTGAACTGCAAACCCGTCAAGGCCGATGCCCCCGCAGATGAGGGCCGACGCGCGTTCCTGGTAACCGCAGCCGTAGTAGCTGCCGGTGCAGCAGCCAACGCCCAGGACCATATGCACGGCGGACTGGCCGAGGTAATCGATAAGAAATCACCCGACCGCTCGGAGCGTCTGGTTCCGCCCGGAGCAGGCAGTGTAAAGAACTTCTATGACCATTGCACCGGCTGCCAACTCTGCGTGAGCGCCTGTAAGAATAAGGTGCTGCGCCCGTCATCGGACCTGGAGCATTTCATGCAGCCGGTCATGGAGTATGACAAGGGCTACTGCCGCCCGGAATGCAACGCCTGCAGCCAGGTATGCCCGGCCGGAGCCATCAAGCCGGTAAGCGTGGAACAGAAATTGGCTGTCCGCATAGGTGTGGCTAAAGTTAATCTGGACCTCTGCCTGCCAGCAACAGGTAAGGACAGTTGCGGCAACTGCGCATATCACTGCCCGTCGGGCGCCATAAGGATGGTGCGTCAGCCGGGATCACGCAACCAGATACCTACAGTTTCCGAGGACCGCTGCATAGGCTGCGGAGCATGTGAGAACCTTTGCCCCTCACGCCCCATAAGCGCCATCACCGTTAACGGATTATCTATTCACCACAATGCCTGATTACTATGGACAGAAGAGATTTTATCAAATATATGGGCGCGGGCGCAGCCGCACTGGCACTGGATTCCTGCACCCCCAAGGCCGCCAAGAATCCCGGAAAGGCCGGAACGTCAAACAAAGACCTGCACGGAGAGATGCTTCAGCATTATCCCGGCATAGGTGTGTTGGGTTACGGCTGCATGCGCTGGCCGCAGAAACGTAACGAGCAGGGGAGGCAGGTTATTGACCAGGAAGAGGTAAACCGCCTGGTTGACTTTGCGTTGGAGCATGGTGTCAACTACTTTGACACATCGCCCGTTTATCTGGGAGGTGACAGCGAGCGCGCCACAGCCGAGGCCCTTAACCGCCATCCGCGTGAGAGCTGGCTGATTGCCACCAAGATGTCGGTGTTCAACGCTACATCGTATGATGACTGCGTTGCCATGTACCATAAATCACTTGATATATTCAAGACTGATCATCTGGATTATTATCTGCTGCATGGCATAGGTACTCTGAATGATTTCAACACCCGTTTCAAGAATACCGGTGTGATGGAGTTCCTGCTTAAGGAGCGCGAGGCCGGTCATATACGCAATCTGGGTTTCTCGTTCCACGGAAACCGGGAGGGATTTGACCAGATCATAGCCCTGCACGACCAGTACCACTGGGATTTTGTCCAGATACAGATGAACTACGTGGACTGGGAGCACCCCAACGGCCGCAACACCCGTGCCGATTATCTGTATGCCGAGCTTGACAAACGTGAGATTCCCATCGTGATAATGGAGCCTCTGCGCGGCGGAGCCTTATCGGACGTACCGGCTCAGATTGCCGACCAGCTCAAGGAGCGTGAGCCCGAGCGCTCAATAGCATCATGGGCGTTCCGCTATGTGGGCAGTTTCCCGCGTGTGCTGTGCGCTCTGAGCGGCATGACCTACATGGAGCATCTGCAGGACAATCTGGAGACCTACCTGGACTTCCAGCCGCTGGATGATGAGGAGAAAAAGATGCTGCTTGATATTGCCACTATGATGGAGGATTATCCGCTGGTAAAGTGCACCGCCTGCAACTACTGCATGCCTTGCCCCTACGGCATCAACATACCCGGCATATTCAAGTTCTACAACGATAACATCACCGCCGGCACATATGTAAAGAGCAAGGAACAGGAGCATTACGCCCGTGCCCGCCGCAAGTATCTGCTGGCCTACAACGAGGCAATCCCCACAGTACGTCAGGCCGACCATTGCATCGCCTGCCGCCGCTGCGAGCGTGACTGTCCGCAGAACATCCGCATCCCCGATGAGCTGCGCCGCATAGACCGCTACATAGAGAGCCTCAAACGCGAGACCATAGAGTGATACCGACAATAGAATACGTACAGCAAAAGTTCAGGGAGTTTAACGTCACGATGTTTGACGGCAGACTCCCTGAACCTCCTATATCCATTACCAATGCCAAGACCTATCTGGGCGTGTGCGCTTTCCGCAAGCACCGCAAATGGCATGGCAAGCTGGAGTATTCTGATTTCAAAATACGTATAAGCCGCAGGTTTGACCAGCCACAGGAGGAGATTGACGACACAATCATCCATGAGATGATCCACTACTGGATAGGTCTTTTCAGTCCGGCCGATATGCCCGGCCACAGCGCTCTGTTCCGCCGGATGATGGCCGATATAAACGAGCGTTTCGGCCGTAATATCAGCGTATCGCACCGTCTTAGCGCGGAGCAGCAGGAGCAGGCGGTAGATAATCGGCCAAAGAAACACGTAGTAGCCCGTGTAGTATTGAAAGACGGCCGTACAGGTATCAAAGTAATCCCCTGCATGGAGCGCCACATCCGCCGTTACCGTCGCGGCATGATGGCAAGCGGCAAAGTCAGTTCAATAGAGTTCTTACAAACCACCGACCCATTCTTTAACCGCTTTCCCAGCTCATCGGCCTTTACCGTATACTTCCCGGATCCCGACGTCCTGGCGCAGCATCTCCCTGATTCCTCCAGAGAATAGTTTACTCGGTATCGGTGAAGAGTTTGTCCAGTTCAAAGTTGAAACAACCGTAGTTGACTGCCATGAATCTGGGTGGCTCTTTCTTGAGTTGTTGGGTGATTATGATATTGCCGCCTCCGTATTTGTTGGGCTTGAAGTAGAGTACCAGTTCCTGGTCATCGTCATTGATCTGATAGATAGTCTCAAACTCCTTCTCCTGGATTGTCGAGACCACTGACTTCTGCAGCTCCTCAGTCATATCGGTTCCGTTATCCTGAGGGGTGGCCGATACCATCTCGATGCCGGATATATGACTTACCAGGTACTCAACATCAATTCCCTTGATCTTGGGCACTCCTCTATTCTGATTGGTGTTGCCACGAGTGACACCTGCTGTGTAGAAGTATTCAACTCCTTTTGAGCGTGATATGCTCCCGAAAAAGCCTTTCTGGGCGCTTGCTCCGCCTGCCATCATGAGCATAAAGAGCATTATTATCAGTTTGTGCGTTATATGTTTCATATCTCTAGTTGCTTTTTTAGAACAAAAAATCTATTGCATCATCCGTATTCTGGGATCCCACTTGGAAAGCATAGAACAGCAGATCCATTGCCTCATCGGTTTTCCGGATATCATTGTTGTGTTCCCTGATACCCAGAAGGACAGCTGCGGCCAGGCAAGCGGCTATACCGGTAGCCGGTAATATGCGGCGCAGAACGATATTGTGTTTGCGGGCAGCTTTTTCCTGCTTTTCCCACATGTCAATCTGCATGGAAAGACGTTCCTCCAGATCCTCCGGTACGGGGATCTTTTCCAGTTCTTTGTAATCAATCTTATCCATTTGTATGTCCTTTTAGTTTGTCTGTCAATTTGTTCTTTGCTCTCATAACTATCTGCCTCAGGTAGTTCTGTTTCAGTCCGGTCTCCTGCTCAAGTTCCGTGTATGATTTGCTGTCTATCACGTGCATGCTCAGAATCTTGCGCTCATTGGGCGGCAGTTCATCGATCGCCTTCATTACGCGCCGGTTCTCGCTGCTTTTTACAAGCATATCTTCAGGGTTGTCATCGTCTACTGGATCTGACACTTTGTCTATATCGGCCCTGGTGTCTATCTGCATTTTGCGCTGCCTGTCATAGAAGAGGTTCTTGACAACTGTTATCAGGTAGGCATCGGTCTCAGATTCCGGAGGCAGGATATCCCGTTTCTGCCACAGTCTCAGATAGGTGTCCTGCACAAGGTCCTCGGCGTCCTGAACGTTTTGAGTCAGTGACCAGGATATCCTGTACAGCAACTTATGCTGTTTCAGATAGCGTTTCTTGAACTCTACAGAATCCATCCGGATGATTTATCAGAAGAATATTCTAAACGGTCTCTTACGGAAATGTGTAATGGACTGTACATTCCGTTTGGGTGAGTAAGTCACTACGACCACACCGGGACTGAGTACGAATGGCTCGGCGGCGTAATAGAAAGCTATGCCGCTGTTATCGGGCAGCATGTTTGCAAACGCTTTTGCAATTTCTTTGTTCCTGCCTTCCAGGTAGATTGTGTCGGCTGCGCTGCTCAGTTCGAATATGGAGTACGTATCATGCGACTTGTCCAACTCGGCCGCGAAATCCTGGATCTCATTGTCAAGTCCTACCAATATTTCGCATTTGAACTTGCTGGTCCTGTGACAAACGTCAAAAGTGGACGATGAAATCGGAAGCATATTCATTAAGCTGTCCACCGAAATGCTGTCGCCGTATGCTTTAATCATATCCTTTTGGATCTTATCCATCGATTTTTTGAAGGTTCGCTTGGCGGTCCGGCGGTTGGTAATGTTAACATAGAAGGTTAACGGTTCGTCGCGAGTCTCCTTGATTAAGGTGCTGGCTGTATTCTTGCGAGCCATAATGATGTTGCCAGGCGCTGTCAGAAGTGCAACGATTGCAAACAGAATAACTTTTTTCATAATTGTTTTAGTTGTTTTGGTTCATAACAATTGAAACGTTTCAAACAGGTAAACGGGACTATGACGTTTTCTGTTACAAGCAAAGTTACGTTTTTTATTTGCGAATTCGTTTTTTATGACTATCTATGTGTCAGAAAAAGGATTATGCTATGCTGCAATATGAGAAATTAAAGAAGGAGGAGATTAAGGAGGCATCGGAACTGGCCGCCAGAGCCTATTTTGATTATATCTACATAACCATCTTTTTCCCCGGCGTAAAGGAGCGGCAAAGGGGGTTGGCCCGATTCCTGGCCATTAACAGGAAAGGTAACTTTAAGGGCGGGCATATGCTGACCGCGCGTCTGGACGGTAGGATGGTGGCTGAGGCGTCACTTGAGCCGCCAGGTTACAAGCAGCCATCGGTACTCAAGTTCATTCTGAGCGGTTACCTGAAGATGTACTTTCTTACCAATTGGAAGCACCTGCATGCTTTCCTGGCAAAGGATGAGGAGGCCGGCACCCCGTGTCATGATTATCAGAAGAACAATCCCGATGTATGGTACCTGAGTATGATTGAGGTTGATCCGCAGTTTCACGGTCAAGGCATAGGCACTGAGTTCCTGTCTTATCTGGAGGATTACGTACGGCAGCATGGGGGCAAGACTATGGTGCTGTTCACCAACAACCGGGAGAACCTGGGCTTCTACACAAAACGCGGCTACGAGGTGTTCCATGAATATGAAATAACCCATAACGGCCAGACAATGGGTAACTGGAGCCTGAGGAAATCTCTGTGAGCCTAAGGCTTCTTTCGCCAAAGTGTCCCACATTCACCCTGTTGAGAATACGTTCTCTCGCGGGTTGGTGTGGGACATACCCTCATTTTAGGGGGTATGTCCCACGCGGATCGGCCCCAGGAGCGCTGTGAGCGGGTTCGTTGTGGGACACTTTGGCGGAGCGCAAAATGCAACCCGGTTGCATGAGCGCTCGTGTACCTTTGCAGCGGAAATCAAAAAAAGTACGCTATATGATACACGAACATCATCATCACGAGAATGAATGCTGCAATCATGAGCATCATCATGAGCACCATCATCATCACGAAGAGGAAGAAGAGGAGGGCCGCGGCCGCATAATCAAAATCATTTCCGCATCGGTTCTGCTCATTGCCGCATCAATAATTGAGCACAGGACCGCCTGGGCCGATTGGCAGTACCTGCTGCTGTTCCTGGTACCTTACCTGATTGTGGGCTGGGAGACTCTGAAGGAGGCAGCCGAGGCCCTGTTTGAGGGCGAGCCCATGAGCGAGGATTTCCTTATGAGCATAGCCACCATAGGCGCACTTGCCATAGGATTCATGCCCGGGGCCGAAACCCAGTTTGCCGAGGCAGTATTCGTAATGCTGTTCTTCCAGATAGGCGAGGCGTTTGAGGAGGTGGCCGAGGGCCGCAGCCGCAAATCGATTGAGCACCTGATGGACATACGTCCCGATACCGCCAATGTGGAGCGTGACGGAAAACTGTTTACCGTAGCGCCCGATACCGTCAATCCCGGCGAAATAATAGTCATCCGCCCGGGTGAGAAGGTTCCTATGGACGGTGTGGTAATAGAAGGTACATCAAGCCTTGATACCGTGGCGCTTACCGGCGAGAGCATGCCCCGCAGCGTAGGCAAGGGCGATGAAATCCTGTCGGGTTGCGTAAACCTGAACGGCCTGCTCAAGGTACGCACCACAAAGGCGTTTGCAGAGTCTACGGTATCAAAGATTCTGGATCTTGTGGAGAATGCAGCAGAGAGCAAGAGCCGCAGCGAGAGTTTCATAACCCGGTTTGCCCGCATTTATACTCCTATCGTAGTGGGTCTGGCAGTACTGGTTGCAGTTATTCCCAGCCTGATCACAGGCGAGTGGGCTACATGGATTTACCGCGGACTGCTGTTCCTGGTGGTATCGTGCCCGTGCGCACTGGTGATATCGGTCCCGCTTACATTCTTTGGCGGACTGGGCGGCGCATCCCGCAAGGGTATTCTGATAAAGGGCTCTAACCTCCTGGATAAACTGGCCGGCGTAAAGACGGTAGTGTTTGACAAGACCGGAACGCTGACCGAGGGCGTGTTTGAGGTGACCGCCGTACATCCGCAGGAGATTGACAACAACGAACTGCTGCATCTGGCCGCCCACGTGGAGCGCCATTCGACTCATCCCATTGCAATGGCACTGCGTAACGCCTATCCCAATGAGCAGGATGACTGCGTTATAGCCGATGTAAAGGAGACTGCCGGTCACGGAATAATAGCCAGTGTAAACGGTAAGAGTGTGGCAGTGGGCAACAGCAAACTTATGGATAAGATTGGTGCCGGATGGCGTCCCTGCCATCACGAGGGCACAATAATCCACGTGGCTATTGACGGAAAGTATGCAGGCCACATAGTGATATCGGACCGCATCAAGGAGGACGCCGCCCAGGCAGTGGCCGACCTTAGGAATGCCGGAGTGAACAAAACCGTGATGCTTACGGGCGATCAGGAACATGTGGCTGCCACGGTGGCCCGTAAGGTCGGGGTAAATGAGTATCATGCCCAACTGCTTCCGGCCGATAAGGTGAACCATGTTGAAAGACTGCTCAACGAAGGTACGCTGGCATTCGTGGGCGACGGCATAAACGATGCTCCTGTGCTTACCCGCGCCGACATAGGTATAGCGATGGGCGCACTTGGATCAGACGCCGCCATAGAGGCCGCCGATGTGGTGCTTATGGATGACAAACCCTCCAAGATTGCGTTGGCCGTAAAGATTGCCCGCCGCACAATCCGGATAGCCAAGGAAAACATCTGGTTTGCAATCGGAATCAAAATTGCAGTCCTGATTCTGGCAATCCCGGGCTTTGCAACCATGTGGATGGCGGTATTCGCCGATGTAGGCGTAACCGTCCTGGCCGTTCTGAACGCAATGCGCGCTCTCCGCACAAAATAGTACCATTGGGGTCTGACCCCAATGGTACTATTTTGTAACTTTGCGCCCGTTATGGGAAAGTTTAAGGCATTTCTTGAGAAAAAGAACATCGTTATCTCCGGCAAGAGATACGGAGTTGATGCTCTGGGAGCTATGGCGCAGGGATTGTTTGCGTCATTGCTTATTGGTACAATCATTGCTACAATAGGCGAGCAGGCCGGAATTCAGTGGCTTGTTGATGTGGGAGGTTTTGCCAAGAGCATGGCCGGTCCCGCAATGGCAGCGTCAATTGCGTTTGCCCTGGGTACACCTAACCTGGTGCTTTTCTCAATGCTGGCCGTAGGTGCTGCAGCAAACAAACTGGGCGGTGCAGGAGGACCTCTTGCAGTTTATGTCGTTACCATTTTTGCATCCGAGTTCGGAAAGGCAGTCTCCAAGGAGACCAAGATCGATATCCTTGTAACGCCGCTGGTTACCATCGCCGTGGGCATCGGCCTCTCATACTGGTGGGCACCCGGAATCGGATCGGCCGCAAGCAGCCTTGGTCACGTGATCATGTGGGCTACCACCAAGCAGCCTCTGCTGATGGGTATCCTGGTATCGGTGATTGTGGGTATGGCGCTTACACTTCCCATCAGTTCAGCCGCCATCTGCGCCGCGCTGAGCCTGACTGGACTGGCAGGCGGTGCCGCACTTGCAGGATGCTGCGCCCAGATGGTGGGATTCGCAGTGCTGAGTTTCCGCGAGAACGGCTGGAACGGCATCATATCACAAGGCCTTGGCACCAGTATGCTTCAGATGGGCAATATCGTAAAGAATCCCAGGATCTGGATTGTACCGACGTTGGTATCGGCCATAACAGGTCCGATGGCCACATGCCTCTATCATCTTGAGATGAACGGTCCTGCCATAGCATCGGGTATGGGAACCTGCGGTCTTGTGGGTCCGATAGGCGTTTACACAGGCTGGATGCAGGAGATATCGTCCGGCACACGTACCATGATTGCCGGTGCCGATTGGGTGGGCCTTATCTCCATCAGTGTGGTTCTGCCCGTGGTTCTGACTATCATCCTTGGAATGATGATGCGCAAGATAGGCTGGATCAAGCCGGGCGACCTTAAGCTGGATTGATAATTAATACCGATTACCTGTAAAATAAAAACTCCGGCCATGCGGTCGGAGTTTTTGTTGTGATGGGGTAGAGGGTTATGCCTCAGCGGGTGCCTCCTCAGCTGCGGGAGCCTCCTCAGCGGGAGCCTCGGTAGCCTCGGTTGCTGCCTCCTCAGCTGCTGCCTCTGCGGCTGCTGCCTCAGCTGCTGCCTTAGCCTCAGCCTTCTTGGTAGCTACCTTCTCGGCGATAGCCTCGTTAACCTTCTTCTCTGCTTCCAGTTTAGCCTTGGCGTCAGCCTTCTTGGCCTGCTCATCCTTAACTGAAATAGCCTTCAGTGAGCTCTCCTTAGCCTGCTTCCAAGCATCGAACTTAGCCTGAGCTGCTGCCTCATCAAAAGCGCCTTTTTTAACGCCACCCTGGAGGTGCTTCATAAGATAAACACCCTCGCGTGACAGAATGTTACGTGCGGTATCGGTGGGCTGTGCGCCTACGTTAACCCAGTACAGGGCTCTTTCGAAATTCAAATCTACTGTAGCGGGATTGGTGTTAGGATTGTAAGTACCAATCTTCTCAATAAACTTTCCATCACGTGGAGCTCTGGAGTCTGCAATTACGATTGAATAGAAGGCGTAACCTTTGTGGCCTCTTCTCTGCAATCTGATTTTTGCTGCCATAAGTTGTTGTTTTTATTGAATTTATAAATGATTTGAATAGCCGTTATCCCGTAACGGCGGCGCAAAGGTAGTAAAAATTATCATGCATACATCATAAGGTCCGAAATATTTCTTGCCGGAAACGGTTATCGGACAGAAGGATAGCTTGCAGTGTAATGTATGAATGTAAACTGAGCGTAGTCGCTGTGTGCGTCATACCAGCTCTGAAGCTTCTGGTTGAGCGACTGGCAGAAGGACTCCTGCTGCATGGCGAACTGGGACGTTGCCTCGGGGCAGTCAATCACTCCGCTGTTGGTTGCGGCTATGCTGTAGTCCGTTCCTCCGTCTACCTCACAGGCCTGGTAGCAGCCTACGATAGTGCCTGTGTTGGTTCCTACAAGACCTCCGGTTCCGTGGGTGATGCCGGTATGGCAGCAGGCGTAGATGACGCCGCTGTTGGTACCTGTTATGGCTCCTGCACTGGTGGTTACGTCATCGGCTATACGGCAGCCTCCTATTATGCCGGCGTTGGCATCGGTCAGCGCTCCGCCTCCGGATATGGTGCCTATGGCGGTTATCTGCAGCTGTGTCACTACCGCATGCTCGCCCAGCTTGGCAAAGACGGGCTTTCCGTAAAGGCGGTTCAGGTATCGGTTGTCACCCTGATAGGTGCCTTCAAAGGGATGTACGGCATCGCCTATTCCTATCCAGCTTACGGGGCTTACGCCTGACTCGCTGTCCTCAAGTATGGTCTTGGTCGATGCGGCCTGCATGGTGATATCGGCATCCTGTCTGATATACTTGCCCTGGAAGGTCATTCCGCCGGTTACCTCCTTTGCGAACGACAGCAGCTGCAGAGCCGATGATATGCGGTAGGGATAGAGCTCCGATCCGTCATTGCCGTAGATATCCTTGATGACATCGCCGTCGCGGTAGAGCCAGGTGGCGTCATCGGCCGTAGCTGTAGGCATATCGTGTGTGGTGACGGGGCTGTTTATATCCATGAAGGTGGATTTCTTGCGCAGCTCGCCCAGGTTAGGCGTGCTGACAAAGTTCCAGTCGTTGTACTCCACTCCCATGAACATCTCCTCGTCCTTGTGGTTGAGTGATATGTTCAGTGTGGTGGCCATTCCCGAGTGCAGGTTGACCGTCTGGCTGAATGCGCCGCTGTAGGTCTTTACAAGCGGGTCGCCGTCGGGATTCAGGGGATCGGGATAGGTTACGGTGAATGAGAATGTCAGAGGAGCGTCATTGCCGTTGATGGCGTGGAACAACTCATCCTGGGGTGTGGTTATGCCGTAGAAGGTGAAGGTCTTGCTCTGGGCGTTACCCTCGCCTGCCGCATTCTTGCACCACATACGTACATCCTTGGTTACCTGCTCGGCGTTGCTCAGGTTGAGCACCTTGAGATTACGGCTGTCGCCGCCCCAGGTGTATTTGGCGGGCTGGTTATGCAGTACCAGGTTGCTCACCCTGACGCGGGTATCGACTGCGCTGGTGCTGGCGGCAAAGTCCTTGATGTTCACAATCACGCATACGTTACTCATTGCGTGGTACATGGTGACCTTGGTGGAAAGTCCGCCGGTCTCGGCAACCGTCTCGGTATCGTAGTTGAGCAGCAGGTCCTCCTGTTTCATGGCGCTGTTGCCCGGTGTGTAGTCAAGTTCTGTCTGGCCGTAGCCCAGCTCTCCGGCAAAGGTTCCGTCACCGTTGTCTATCCAGTGATAACCGGTTGACGGCAGGCTGTAGCCGATGAATGTGTGGGGTGATGCACCGTCGGTCCAGTATATCTTTTCCGGCAGGTCGCCCTCTTCCCTCTCCCAGCTCAGGGCTTCGTAGTAATAGTAGCGGATGCCGCTGTAGGTGAACTCAGTCAGGGGCTCGGTGGTACGCTTGATGGTAGTGAACACGATTTTGTCATTGGCCGCAAACTCGGTACGGCCCACCTCGACCGCGGGAGCGGCGGCACGGGTGATGGCGTCTCCGCTTATGGAGACCTGAATTCCCCTTATCTCAAGATCCTTTCTGAAAGAAAACCTGTTTTCCCTGCTGCATGCGGTCAGCAAGGCCATAACGCTCAGAAGGAGCCATATGCTGTTGTTCTTGAACACTTTCATCATGATTTAGTTTATCTGCACGGTAATCCTGTAGAGTTTCCCCGGCTCAAAGAGAGTCTGGTCCATCTCCATGCTGTAACGTGTCTCGCCGTCGCGAATCCAGAAGGTGGCGTTCTGTGAGAGCGTACAGGGCGGTATGATGAGACGGTAGGTCTTGGAGCCTGCGTTATATGCGGTATAGGTGGTATTCTGGCCTATCTCACTGAAAGGCTTTACCACTGTCTTGTGCTGTGAGTCATTGACGACGGCTATTCCCAGGATGGCGCCGTTCTGCTCCTTTGTGCAGGAGTGCTTGCTCTTGTAGCCGTAATCGTTCGAGTTGACCTTGCTGGCGGCTGCGTAATAGTCACCCACAATCACCTCGGCCTGGTCTATGTCGGGCATTCCCTCAAGGGTCAGCACGGCGTCATCGGACAGGCCTATGTTTTCGTCGACGGTTATCAGCAGGGCTGCCATCATATGTCTGAAACTCAGGTGTACGTTATAGGAGCCGGTCTGCTGTATGGTCTGTGCCCACAGCAGGTCCGATGCCTTGTAATCGGCCTCCTTGGTCTGGTCGGCATGGAAGACGTAGCTGTACTGCTCCACGCGGGTGTCACTGCCGGCTATGAATATCTGCTCCTCGCTCCAGGTCTGCGCAGTGTAGACGTAGGGAGTCTGCTGAGCCTCGTACCGCCCGTAGATGTCGGGCGATGCCGAGGGGCTGTAGTCACCGTCTATGTCAAAGCCGTCCGATGCCTGCAGCGTAGCCCACTCGTCGGTATGCCATTTGAGCAGCCAGAAGGCGTCAAAGCTGGCTCCGTAGGTGGTCTCGCCGAACTCGGTATGTGACGAGAAGGGGCAGATGACCTTGAGCTTGATTTTGTCGCCGTTCTCAAAGGCGTTGCCGTCAAAATTGGCGCGGGTGTCAATCTCACCGTCAAAATTACGGACCGACGTAAAGAACGAGAGTCTTCCCGGCTCTACGGTCTGCTCTTGCTTTGAACAGCCTGCCAGAAGCAGGAGGGCGCAAAGAGGTAAAAATCTGTATGTCTTCATAACTATCGGTCTTAATTGTTCTGTATCAGCGGGTTCCAGCTCTCATCGGCATCGAGGGTTCCTGTCACCAGCTCGGGATAGAGGTGTACGTAACCCACTGTCGAGGCTGTGTAATGCATCTGGCAGGGATACTTGGTACCCACCTCGGTCAGGTTATACTGTGATATGGCGTAGTTCATGGCCTTCCAAGGGGCCAGTCCGTAAATCTCCCGGCGCATGTTCGCACTCATCTCGTAGTAATCCACATCGGGGCCGATAAGGTAGTCGTTCTTGGCCTTGAGCACATGCGAAGCGGCGCCGCGGATATACTGGCGGGGGCCGTAGGCATCCCTTACCGCTCCTACTGCATTAGTGCCGGGTGACTTCTCGATGTCGTAGTAGTTGCACATGAATACGCCCCACTCTATGTCATGACCTTTAAGAGGTGCAAAGAAGGCCGATTCGGCATCCTCGCCGTATGCGCCCAGAAGCGCTCCGGTGCCTGACGGTATGCCTGAGGCAGCCTGCATGCATCCCAGCATCGTGAGGTCATCGGCCACACCTACCAGAGGCTTGGTTGAATTGCCCACGTGGATGCAGCCCACTACGTAACTGGTGCCCTGCAGGGTATCGGCTATGGAGCATGCGGTGCTGTTGCACATCAGGGATATTCCGGAGATGTAGCAGCCCCACCCTGTGGGTCCGTCCGGAACGGCTTTCCTTACGAGTGACAGGTTGTGCACGCTCTCAATGCGTAGGTTGCTTATGGCGCAGTCCATCACATGCTCGAACAGATATCCGTCCTGCATGTTCACGTTGGTGAGCTTGTGTCCGTTACCCTTGAAGTTGCCGCTGAACACGGTGTTTCCGTGACCTACGCTGGGCAGTTCCCAGTCATAGAGGTCAAGGTCCTGTGTCAGGCTTACGTCAAAGTGGCTTCCGTAATCGGGGTCAAAGAAATCGATGGGACCCGTTATGTAGTCCTCCTTTACATGGGCTACCTGTGTTGATACCGTAGGATAGAAATGGGGATAGAATACGTATCCCAGCGCCTCGGCATCCTCTCTTGTTATCTCGGTGGTGTTGCCGTTGCCGTCATCGTAGATCCACCAGTAGGTCTCGAATCCGTCCTCATCCTTGATCTCGTGTCCCTCGTTGTCCTTACGTACCTCACCTCGGGTAAGTCCGCTCATCTTGGCGGCGGCGGTTCCGTTGACCAGTCTGATGAAGGTGATGAATTCACTCTGGTTGCTGACGCTGAATGCGGGGTTGAAATCACCGCCTGCAACGGCAATCTTGGCGGCAGCCCTGTAGGCCTGCGTCCACCATCTGAAGTCAAGGTCAACCATCGTATGTGCCTCGTCATCGGCATTATCGGTACCCAGGTCCTGCTCGGTCCACGAGAAGCTGTCGGTGGCGGTTATGGTGATATGGTCGTAATGGTAACCTACGCTGAACAGGTAGCTGTAACCGGCTTTCATGGGCAGTCCGTTGGGGAAGGCAACGGCACCCTGCGGTGTCTTGATGTCGCTCAGGGCAAAGATATGCCAGGAGCCCTCGGTTCCCTCGGTGGCAGCCTTGTCACCGTTGTTGACATCGTACAGCCATACCTTGAAACGGGTGCAGGCGGGAAGTCTGAGTTCCTGACCGAGTGCACCGCTGCTCATGTCATACGGGATGGCCATCATATACAGGCGTCCGTCATTGCTGTTGAATACGGGATGCTGAACCTGACTCTCTATCTCGGCGGCACTCAGGGTTCCTATCTTAACGATTCCGTCGGCTGTGCCATACTGCTCCAGATTCCTGAAATCGGTGTTGTCATCGTTGTAGAGAGCCTGGGTCATTGCGACGGGCAGGAATGTGCGGTCATCGATTCCGCCAGGCATACACATGCGGTTGTAGGCTGCCAGCACCTGATTGCACTCCTCCCGGGCCTGCTCATCGGTCTTGGCGGTCTCAAGGTCATCATGTGCCTGGGTATCGGCATTGTCGTCACGCTTGTAGTCGTGCCAGTCGGTACAAATCACAGCTCCAGCGAACTCGTTGCCCGGCTTGCAGGTCAGACCTATACGGCAGGCTATGTGATGCATTGAGAGCGGTATGTCATATGTAGGACCGGATACGGTTACCCAGTCAGATACCGTGTAGTCGGGATAGTAACTCTCCCTGGTGCCTATATTGATGGCGTCATCCAGGTTGCTGCGTCCCCATGCGCGGAAACGTACGGTACGTCCGTTCTCCCATACCAGCGAGTCAGCCTCGGTCTGGGTGGTCGGGGCCGATAAGGGGTCATCGGACTTGAGTTTTCCGTCCATCGGGAACCAGTCGGAATGGAGCGATACGGTGGTTCCCGTAGCGTAATCCATCTTGAAGTAATAGGTGCGGAAAGACTCACTCTCCCCGTCAAATACCGAACCGCCGCTGCCTATGGCATACTGGCGGAATATGCGCATCTGGTCGCCCTCGTTGAACGAGCCGTCATGATGCTGTGTGGCACGTGTCATGAACGGATCGGCCACCGATGCACTGAACCTGACCCTGCGGCCGGTCAAAGAGGTCTGCTCTTCATCCTGAATCCTGAAGTCATCGTTTGTACAGGACAGGAGCGCCAAGGCACCAAACAGATATATAACGTTTCTGAACTTCATTTCCGGTCTTTAATATTCGGGAATGAACGGGGTGCTGTTTGAAACGCGCACCGATCCGTTCCAGCAATTATTGACATATCCTGTTATCACTCCACCCTCCTTGAAGAGGACTCCGCCCGACATCCTGACGTTCACGGTCTCGGCACGCCAGCCTGCGGCGGGTACCCACTTGCCGTTCTCCTGATGTACGTTGGCCTCCCAAGTGGCGCTTGCGTCACTCTCCTGAGCCGTAGTGTACGTTCCGTTCATGCCGGCAAAGAGCCAGTTGTGCTGTGCTGTCACTCCGGTAAGGGTGATGGTATGGTCAAGAGCGTCCAGATGTCCGCTGAAGACAAAGTCATCGGCAAAGTCCGATACATCTATGGTGATGTCGTTCTTAAGGATGAAGTAGTCACCGTGATGGGCGCCTCCCGGAGTTGCCTCACGGAGCATCTCTATGAAACGGGCGTCGCTCACGTACTGGGCGCGTGAATCCTCGGCGTCAGTATCGTAATAGTGGCCGTCGGTAACGTCCACATCGAGGGTGCTGTTGGTAAAGGCGCGCTGCCATCCGCTTCCGGCTTTTGAAAGGGTGTTGCCGTTGCGGTTGTTCACGCCGTAATAGTCATCATCAAAGGCGCTCTCAACCCACAGGCGGGCTCCGGTGCTGTTGTAATCGATCCTCTCGGGAGCCACACGCAGGTAAACCACAGTCTCGTCATTGGCGTCCAGGTCAAAGGCGAAACGTTTCTCGTATACCAGGTCATTGTCAAGCGTGAGTTCGAACACGATGCGGTTCTCCTCGGTCTCGGTTATGACCGACTCGTCATACATGGCCTTGTCGGCAACTGTATACGTAGGTCTTACTATGATATCATAGAAGGGAGCGTTAAGATACTCGGTGCACAGATAGTTGCTGTTGTCACCATTGGTATTGAAGTCGTTATTGGCCGATTCCCAAGCATCGTCGGTGGGATACACCAGTCTGCCGTTGGACTTGTTCTCATAGACACGAATGGTCTCCTCACCCAGATAATGGGGAATGACCTTACGCTCCTCCTTCCAAACGGGATGTCCCTGGGCCGATACGTAATCAAGTGTCTTTACGTTACAGAATCGCAGCATGGTTGCCTCGCCGTCATAGTTCTGGGGATCATAGCCTTTCAGCTGGGCGTTCATGCTCTCCTCAATCAGCACGTATGCCTTCACACGGGCCAGACGGTGCTGAAGGGGTATGCTGATAAGACCTACGGTTGCCTGTATCTCGGCCTTGGGAGGAACGGCGGTATAACGGATCAGGTCAGTATAATCCTGTGCCGGATTCTGCTGTTTCAGTCCCTCGGGGATATAGACGCCCTGGAAGGTATGGGCTCCGTTACCCATCCATTTGGCGGGTACGTTGGTCAGATTGTCTCCTGCATCATATGCCTTGAAACTGTACAGCGTAATTCCGCCCTCCGATGTGCGGATATTGCCGCCGCCGTCAACCTCCAGCGTGAGGCGGGCCTTGCGGCTGACATCGTTGTACAGATAGGTCATATCCATACCGCCGGCCAGTACATCCTTGAGCCAGGGTATGGTCTCGGCAGCCTGACCTGTAGGCTCGACCCCGGCCTTGGTCATCAGTCTCCCGGTGCTGACCGTTCCTACATGGATGACATCGGCATCATCGGCCGGTACGGGGGCATCGGCCTTGGTGCATGCCGCGAGGAGGGCAGCCAGACAAACGGGAATAAGATATCTGTTTATCGTTTTCATCTTCAGAATGCTTTTTCGGTCGGGGTGACGCTGTTGCGCTTACCAATGGTACTCTCCACATCACCTGTGTACTTGCCCACTCCGCTGCAGTCTATCGGCCACCAGTTGCCCTGGCACTCGTTTGTGGCACTGAGTCCGTTACCCAGCAGGGCGTTACCCAGAATACCGCCGTGATAGACGTCATTGGCTATGTTCTCAAAGCAGGTGCAGTCGGTTATGATAAGTTCCGGCACGTCACTTGACTCATTCTTCTTCTCAATACCGCCCACGATACCACCGTAATAGATGATGGTCGACGGGGTTCCGGTAAGGGTGCTGCTTATGGAGTGGAATATGCACTGGGTGACGGTTGCCTTTGAGACGGTCGATACTATACCGCCTGCGAACTTACGTCCCTGAGTGATGTTCTCCTCAATGTATGCGCGGATATCGGCCTTGACCTCACAGCCGGCTATGGTGGCGCCTTCCCATGCCCAAACCACTACGCCTGCGGGGTTGGCGGCCTGGATATACTTGCCGTCGGCCATCTTGACGCGTATGTTGCGCAGTTCGGCCTGCTCGCCGTGAACCTCGAAGGCCACAGGTGCGATGGCATCGGTAGCCGAAGGCATCGGGGTTGCAATAAGGTTGTCCGATACGAATACCGTCACATCGTGGATGCGGCCCGATACGGCGTTGAACAGCATGACTGTGGTGCTTATCTGCTTGTCGTAGCCGTCCAGTTCATATGCGATGTCACCCACCTGACTGCTTACGGTGATATCCTGTGCCAGACGGTAACGTTTGCCGCTCAGGTTATAGGTTACGCCTGCCGATGCCAGAAGTTCCGATTCGCTGTCGATGATACCCGAGTAGCGGTTCTCAACCTCTGTGAGATTGACCAGATCCAGATCGTCATCGACGGTAGGCCATGCGTTGTTCTCGGCATGGAGTTCATGACTGGTCTCCTTTGCACCTACTATATTCTTGTGGGTGGTCTTGTCCTGCAGCAGGGTGATACCGTACTCGAAGGTGTTGCCGGTTACATAGCCGTTGGCCTGTCCTACTATACCGCCGCCGTATGTTCCGCCGCTTACGCGGTTGGTAACGGTGCAGTCGTCAATTATGGCCGAATGGCTGGCGGTGGACAGTGATGTGGCGGCTATACCTCCCACATACAGGGCTGTCGTTCCGGATACCTTGAGCGATGCGTTGCAACGGGTTATTGTTCCGTGGTTGTCAATGACCGCTCCGGCAACGGTGGCCAGAGCCGAAGAGTTGTCGGTAGGCTCTACATTCACGCCTTCAATCAGGCCGTAGTTCTCACTGGCTATGGCGGCATCGACCGTACTGCCTATCTGGATGGTTCCGTTGATAAGGCTGGCCACATCCTCCATCCTGTTGAGGAAGCGGTCATTGCTCAAGAGCGTGCAACCGCCCAGGTTCAGGGTGCAGAACAGGTCATAACTTGAATCCCAGTCACCCAGGTTGATATCGTTGGTTACAAGAGCTACGTTTCCGGCCTTATTCTTGCTGTCGCTGCTCAGGAAGTCAATCATCTCCTGACGGGTCTTGATACGGATGGGCTCGCCTGCATTTCCGTAGTCGTCACAGATGGTTGTGGTGATATCCTCGGTCCAGTCGTCGATATATGCGGTCATAAGTATCTTACGGCTGTCACGGCTCAGTGTGACCGTGATGGTAAGATGCTTGCCGGGTTCCAGGTTGTAACTGGCGTTGTTGTCCTGGACGGGATCGTCAAACTTGAAATCGCTCGATGCGTAGAACGAGTAGTGCTGACCGGAAAGGGTGATCTTGGCAATCACATCCTCGTGTGCATCGGCCGAATAGTCATAGGGGTCGACGATGGCGTCGTAGCGGGTGGTGCTTACATGACTCTGGGCCGGGCCGTTACGATCGGCATCATAGTCTATGAAGGCCTCGCTGGCCAGAGGTGTTATCTCCTTGACTACCTTGTTGGAACCTGCGTCAATGGTATACGAGCATATCTTGGTGCTCAGGTCCAGATGTGCCACATCATAGCCGATGGCCTCGCGGCTTACACCCTCGCCTGCCTTCAGGATCACTGTTATGAGTGAGCGTTTATGCTGCAGGTACAGAGGTATCTTTCGGTAATCGTCCTCATTGCTTACCAGACCGGCAGCCATATTCATCTGTCTCCACTGCTTGGCGGTACGGTAGTTGAGTGCGTCAAGGTCATCGACAGGATTGCCGGTATCCTCATCGCCCTCCCACTTGCTTATGTAGCCGTATCCTTCCAGGCGGTCCTGGAGCAGCCACTTGGCTTTGGTTGTCTGGTCCTGGGCAAGTACCGTACTACCGGCTACTGCCTTGAAGCCGTAGGCTGTGGTGGTATTAGGCCAGTACAGAGGTGTGGTTCCGCTCTTGCAGGCCAGCGTTCCGTCAGTCGCACCTGCCTTGGGTTTGTAAACGCCCTGGGCAACCGGATTGCCTGACTCATACATGCCTATGGTGAATTCGTATGCCTCATTCACAGCCTTGTAGGCTCCCATCTGCTCCTGCCAGTCGGTCATGGCGGAACGGGTGGTCACTCCACCGGATATGGCGGTTGTGAACATCACGCTCTCCGCATTATCTTCGTTGCCGCCCAACTTGTCATTGCAGCCTGTCAACGGCAGCATCAGAAGGGCAGTCAGCAGATAATTTATGCAACTCTTGTTCATCTTTTATCAATCCTGTATAGTGCCGTCGGCCTGATAATCGGTGTCATCAGTCTCCCACGGGGCTATCTGTACCGTAACCTGGGCAATCAGACTACGACGCAGCTCTATGTTGTAGATATATTTGCGGCCGCTGGTAAGGGACTTGTGCGTGGCGTCAAGACCCTTGAACGTGGCCACATGCTTTACGGCGTCCTGGGCATCGGACTCCTTCCATGTGATTCGTATAGCCTGCAGTGTGCCGAACGCGATGGCCTCGAAGGACTTCAGGTATCCGGTGGCAGGTGTGCTGCGTACGAACATGTTGAAGGATGAGCCGAAGGGGTTGTCCCTCTTGGTGGCGGCATACTTGGGGTCGTCCACATTGACCGTCTCGGCTACCGTTGCGGGAACGGTTCCGTCGGGTTCGATGCAGTAAGCCACATAACCGGTCTCGCTCACACCCAGAAGTTCCACCTTCTCGATAAGGCTCTCGTCTATCTCGACCGATGCATCCTTGGCGTTCTTCAGGTTCACCTGTATCTGTGAGAACTGGTGCTTGAAGAACAGTCTTACGCGGTTGGCCTCGGGGGTGTAACCCGTAGGATGCGCGGTCTCCAGGGCCTGGATGGGATCGGGCTGCTGGCTCATGCTTGTCTTGTCGCCTCTGGTAAGGTCATAGGCCAGCATGTACTTGTTGCGATTCTTCTCGGTGACATCGGGATAGATCCTCAGGGTTCCGCTGTCGGAGCCGTCATCGGTATCCAGCTTGTTGTAATCGGCCAGAGCCAGGAATACATGGTTCTTACGGTTCTGCCAGTAGAGACATTTGGCGGTCTCGTCAAAACCGAACATATCGGTAGACACCGAATTGTCATAAAGACGGTTCCAGTAAACGGCGTTTCCTGTGGCGTTGTTTATCTTGAGCCATGTGGTGGTCATGGTTATGTCCGATGAGGGCGCGCCGGTATAGAACGGAGAGTCGTTGGTATCGGTGGCACCTGCATGGAAGAACATGGAGCAGACAAAACGACCGTCACGAGGCATGTATGAGGCCGATGCACGGGTCACTATAGTCTGGGTATTGCCTACCGAGAAGAGCACGGGCATACGGCCCGACTGCTCGGGAGCAATCTCATGAACATCCTGTCCGGAGCATCCGCCCAGGACCGCTGCTATGGCTATGTAAAACAGACCTTTTCTCATCTTAATCCCAATCAAGCGTTGCATTGCCGCTTCCGGTGTTGGCCACCCAGTCGTTGATCAATGCACGGAACTTTATCTGTTCCTTCTTTACACTTATGGTATATGTGTAACGCTGGCCGCTCTCCCACTCCGCTACGGGATCGGAGCTGCCGTCAACGCACTCATTCAGTTTGAGCGAGTATGTGGTACCGTCGGCAAGCTCGACTATCAGTCTTGCATCGTCGGCAAGCGTCTGGGGCACCATGATAAGGTTGTCAAAGTCTGTCACCTCATCGACCGGTCTTGCGGCCTTGGTGCTGCCTTCGGTTACCTCACCTGTAGCGATATCCACTGTTCCGTCATTGTAAAGGTTGGTCAGTGATACCTTAGCACCGGTCAGGTCAACTGCACTTGCATCGGAGCTTGTCTCCAGGTTGATGACCACATTGCTCATAACGTGGCTGAAGGTAAGGGGCACATCACCCGTACGGGGATTGATGGCGGCGCCTGCAGCGTAGTTATGAGTGGTAGTACCATTCTCCTCGGTACCTACATGGGCCGATGTGGTTCCCCACAACAGGTCGGTTCCCTGACTTACGGCATTTGTTGCAACGGCGTCAAGCGCCTTGAGGTCAGTCTTCTGAGCCAGAGCACGGAAGTAGTAGCTGTCCGAGCCGTTGGGCCAGTAGATGGCGGGGGTATTCACGAACTTGGTTCCGTCAAACTCCGATGTGGTAGCGATGGAACCTACGCTGCTCAGATTCTTTGTCATCCACAGTGAGAACGAGTTGCCTGCAGTGATGGCGGCGGCATTGTTCTTGTCGATGGTCTTGACATCGGCACTGAAGTTGATCAGTCCTGTGCCCGATGCGCTTACATCGGTCCAGTCGGCAAGTGTTGCAATAAGCTCTATCTCCTGCTTGTTCAGCACTACGGTCAGCTTGTAGTTCACACCGCTCATGCTCTTTCCGGTTGCAATGCCTGAAGACCAGGCTGAGATGATGTCATCGGTCAGAAGGATGCGGTAGTCATTTCCACCTACGTTAATTGCATCGGCCAAGAGGTTTCCTGAAGTCAGGGCTACCTTGGGCACTGATACTGCCTCATATGAACGGCAAGGCAGGCTCTGCGCGGTGGTTGATGACGCACCGGCATACATCTTTACGGTTGTGGTGCCGCTGGCTGCCACATCGCCTGTGGTTGCAGTGAATGTACCGGTCAGGTTCATTCCGCTCAGGGTTACCGAGGCACCGGTAAGGTCACCGGCCACAAAACCCTCGCCTGCCACAAGTACTATGGTGAACTTGCTCATGGCATGACTGTAGGGAACAGTCAGAGTGCCGTGTGCGTTACGGGCGTGGTTGTATGTAACCATCGTCTGGCTGGGAGACCACAGCAGGTCATTGGCCTTCAGGGTGCTGGCCGAACGCTGGTCGGCGGATGTCGTCCATCCCAGGACGCCGGTTTCCTGAATCAGTGTTGTTGACGGAGTGCCTCCGTTATAGCAATAACCGTAGAAAGTATGCAGGCCGTGATTGGCTGTGCGAAGGTCTGTTGCGGCATCTGCGGAGTTGCTGAAATCATCCCAATAGAGAGGCACGGTGGGCTGACCGTTTATGACGGTAACCTGCTTGGCCTGCACATTGTTGTAATCTCCGTTGTCATCAATGACGTGACGGACATAACAGAGCAGCTCGTCATCTGTCTCAAACGCGCCGCCCACGGCTCGTGTCACGATCCTGCTGCCGGACAGAGTCGGTTCCAGAACCAGCGGCAGACTCTCCTGAGGAGTGTCAATACCGGTTCCCACACCGCTGCAGCCCATCAGGAGCAGTGCTGAAACAGAAAGTGCTATATACTTTTTGAATGTCATTTTATCAGTCTTCAATTATTTCAGAACCATACATCCTCACTTGCCTCGACAGTAGTCCAGTCGGTAAGGGTTGCGGTCGTCTTAATCTCAGTTTTGGTGATCTTGAGGTTATACACGTAGTGTACGCCTGACTCCCATGCACTTACAGGGGCCGATGTCAGTGAACCTGTCGCTCTCACCTTGATGGGAGCCACATCGGCATAATAGATATCCCTCTCGGTATGGGTGTCATCCTTATACACAGTGATACGGAATCTCACCTTGTTGCTGCTGTTCGCATTGACCAGAGTCTGCGGTATCAGGGCGTCATGGTAGTGTACGCTGCTGGTGCCGACATTGCTCATTGCATATGTCTGGCCATCGGTCGTTACCTTGGCGCTGCGGTCGCTCAGGGCTATCTCGCCGGCGGTACCCACATTCAGAAGATCCACCTCACAGTAGGTAAGGTTTACATAATCGTCATCCAGAGGGTCACTTGAAGTGACGTTCACCTCCACCTGACTCATCATGTAGCGGAAATTCATGTTTATGGCCGATGTACGGGCGCATATACCCTCCTGACGCATATCAACCGGGGTATGGTCGTCGTTGTCGCACATGTAGTCACTGCCGCTGAACTCAGGCATTCCTATTATCAGATTGCTTGGGAACGCTGAATCATCATAACCGGCATTGGCAACCTCAACCACCTGCTTTGAGGCGGCGTTCTGCGTTACCGTCGTACCAGCCGGGAATATGCCGCGGAAATGGTAATGCTGACTGTGACTGGTCCAGTACAGGACTGTGGTCGATGTCCAGTCGGTCGTTCCGTCATTGTTGATGGCGGGAGTGGCCTCGTGCTGGTAATCGGCATCAATGGTCTCACTGCGCCAGAAAGCGAAGTTGGTAAATCCGGCGGGTACGGGGCCACCAGCGTCTCCCACTTGGGTGTTGACGTTGATGACGGGATAAACCTCATCGGAATTTACGGTTTCCCAATCAGTGACGGTAGCTGTTACACGGATTCCGGTCTTGTTGACGGTTATGTTCAGTATGTAGTTATAACCGGCCAGAGTCTTGAAATCAGTGTGACCGCCTTTGGCAGTGATGGCGTCATGTATCTCCTTTGCCTTGATGTAGTAGATGTTGTCATCGGCGTTAAGGACTGCTATGACGGCATCGTCATCGGCTCCGAGTTGTGTGCCGGGATAAACCACTGCCTGTTTGATGACGGTAATGTCATTATCGGTAGTGCTTGTGGTTCCTGCAATGACGGTGGATTTGGTTCCGTCACTGGTGGCATTGGCGTTCTTGATGCTTACCGTACCCGTTGCCAACACATAGTTGTTGTCGGGGTCGGCAATGCCTGCCAGAGTGGTTGCGGTTGACAGAGTCACTGTAGGATCGGCCTCAAACTTATTGGTGGTAGCACCTACGGAGCCCAGGGTAAAGCCCTGCCCTGCCTTGAGGTTTACGGTTATCTTGCTTAGAGGATGGACGAACACCATCTTACGGGCAGCGTCATCATTTCTCTGCTCGAACTTATAACCCGTAAGGTTGTTCGAGACAATGATATCACTGCTCAGTACATCGGTTCCGTCCGTAACAACGTTCCATGCGAGGTTCTCCCAGGCTGCATCGTTTGCAATGGCCGGAGCGGCATCCTTGCCGTCAACAGCCACACCCAGAATCTTCAGACCGTTTGCACGGCTTGTTGCATTGTCCGGGTCACCGGTTCCGTAGTCATCCCAGTAAAGCAGTTCGCTTTCGGTGAATGACAACGCATTGACCTTTGCACCCGGAGTGGCGGCAACCGTCAGGCAAGTGGTCTTCTGACTCACAGGATCCGTTTCAGATATTCTCTTCCATATACCGTCCACCTTGAGCCTGACCTGAGTTCCGGCCTGCATGGCGTAGAACGTAGGTTCACCTGCACGCGTAGCTATCCAATCCGCGGGAGAACTGGCCACGCCCACCTTCAGGTCGATGGCTCCGCCCTCACGGTTGTCAGGTGATTCCCACAGCTCGTCACTCGTGCAGGACCACAGTCCGGCTACAAGCAGGGTTATGAGAGAGAAAACAATCTTCTTTCCTGTCATGACGGTTTATCAGTCTTCGAGAGAAATTTCCTTGTTATCGGCTACGACATTTACCCAGCCCTGAACGGTGCAGGTAATCTTGTCAATGGCAGCCTTCTTGAGTGTGAATGTGTACTCGTATGTGTGACCGGGATACCAGCGGGTAATAGCTGCGCCCTGTGCCTGGTTCTTCTCATTGTCAACGGAGGTAGCGACAATCTCACTCAGTTTCTTTACGATGTAATACTGGTTGTTGTCACCTGTAACGATTGTGATTCCTACATAGTCGTCATCGTTGCTGCCACGTACAAGAGCCTGGGGAACTACGGCATAGGTAAACTGAGTTCCGGCTGCATTGCCGTCCATCGTCAACTGACCGGGTGTTCCTGTAGGAGTAATCAGACCGTTACCCATCTGAACCTGTCCCTCGGTATGAATCTGGGTTATGTAAACCTGACTGCCTGTAAAGTCAACCTTATCATCACCTGTAGTGGTCTGCAGATTGATGATGACCTTACTCATCATATGCTGGTCGGTGATATTGATATTGTCACTGGTAGCACCTATGGCAGGTGAAAGGGCATCTTCATATCCTTTTGCAATATCATAGACGGGCTCCTGAGTCATGGGAGCGCCCCAGTGAGGATCGGTATTTGCTACAGAACCGGCAGTGATCTCGAAATAGTCCTTGGCCGGAGTGGTTTCAACCGTTGTGTTTTCATCTACCGTACGGAAGTGATAGTATGACTTGTTGCTCTCAAAGTACCAGTCTGTATCCCAACCGCCGTTACCGTTAACGGTCAGGCTTGAAGCCTTGTCGGTATAGTTACCGTCCCAGTTCTTGCCCTCATAGTCATCGGTTATTGTGGGGCTCTCGTCAAGCAGGCGGTACAGGTCGAAATCCGTGCTGGCTTCACCTGACTGAGAGTCATAAATGCTATTCAGAGTGATACGGGCGTTTGAAGGATCGAAATTGGCCGATGTCACCTTAACCCAAGGCTCAACCACTGCAGTCACGTTCGCGATACGGGTCTTGTTTACGGTTATCTGGAAGTTATAGTTCAGGCCCTGCTCCATGATGATCTTGCTGTCATCCTTCTTGTGCATACCGGTAGCATTCTTCAAGGCATCATACATCTGAGCCTGAGTGATGTAGTAACGGTTGTTGTCAATGGTGAATGTCAGCAGATTTGTGGTAGCGGTCTTGCTGATTTCGTAATCAGGAAGGATCTGGGCCATCAGTGAAAAAGCAGCACCCGAAGCGGTGGTAATAAAAGTCATTTTGTCAATGTCATCAGGGGTTACGTCTGACCATAAACCTGTTTTGAGGTCCAGATTACCGGATACGGGAACGTTCAGTACCTGTACGTTGGTTCCGCTGGCAAACTGGAACGAACCGGCGCCTGAGAATCCCTCACCCTTAACCAGGTTGACGGTGATACGGCTCAGAGCATGGTTAAAAATAAGGTGTCCCTTGTCAAACTTACCGGGGCCGGTTACATCGCCATTGTCTCTGAGACGGAACTGCATCTGACCGTCCGTAAGGTTGGTGCTGTAATCAGGATATTTCTCGTTTGTGAAATCGTAACTGTAAACGCCATCAAGGCCACCCTCCCGGATGTTGTTACTGTAGGTCAGGTCCTCGTTGTCAAGGGTTTCGGCGGTCTGCTCAGTTGAAACGGTCCAGTTGATCTTTTCATTCTCGGTAGTCTCGGTGAACCATGTGCCGGTTCCTGTTGTCAGCTTCTGCTCAACTGTCTTTCCGTTGTTTGTTACAGAGGACTTTTCGGGTACTGCAATGGCATATACCGAGAGCTTTGCGCTACGGCCGAAAGCATCGTCCCAATAACGGACATCGTCATCATCAATAGTGATGTTTGAATACTCCTTTCCTTGGGCGACAGCAGATGCTGTAGCGACGGTACGGGTGTATTTGGCGGCTGTTCCGTTCTCACTCTTTATGCGCATGGCAATCTTTGTATCGACGGTGAAACCGGCACGTGTCATGGGAGTGTGGTTCTCCTCAACGGAGAATGAGATTGCAGTCTTGCTGTTGGGATCGATCTCCTCGATCTCGTTAATGATTTCGTTTGAACATGCTGATGCGGCAAATAATGCGGCTAATGTCAGCGATCGGAAAAGGACTTTCATTGTTATGTTTGTTTTTATTATTGCTCAAGGTTTGTCTCAAGTGATCCGTACACATTGGTCCACGGGGTGAGTTCCGCCGTGCAGTCTATCGTGAGCGGATAGAACTCGGATATCTTCATTATGTACGTGTATATGTTGTTTGATTCCCAGTCAAAGGAGACTATGGCGTCATCTTTTACCGGCACATCCGTGTAGTGGATTGTCTTGCTGGCCTTGTCATAGGTGATCTGGCCGTCAGGACTTGTAAAGTCTGACTTGTAATCCAATCCGTAGACATCGAACGATATGGTCATGCGGACTCCCGTCTGCGGTATCTGCAGCATACCGTCGGGGCATTCGCAGTAATAGGCGTGAGCCCTGTCGACTGCGATGTTCAGGTTTCCCTTCTTGGTGTTGTCGGTCTGAAGGAGTATCCTTTCGGCGTCATTGGCAGCCTTAACGGTCTCGGTGAACGTTCCGTTAAGCATATCGCTGTTTGCAAGGTCGGCGGTATAACCCTTACCCTCTGTTATGAAGTCGGCCGAGACGGCTTTCACCTTTATATTATAAATGTGGAAGTCTTCAGGGGTCTCCTTGCGGTAGGTGTTGTAGACGGCAAAACGCACCTTGGATGTGATATGATGGAACGGAAGTGCCACATAACGGTCATACAAGGTGGAGGCACCGTTCCAGGAGCGGTCCTTGCTTATCAGGGTATTACCGTTAAGCAGGTCCGTATCGGAGTTGTTGGTGCCGTCGGGACACTCTACCTGAGCGGGCATGTAAGGCTCGGCACCGGCCGAAAGCACACCGTTACTGCATGTCTGGTAGATGAATGAGACCGATGAGGGAATGGTCAGGTTCTGCGGTGTCAGGCTGAAACCGGATATTTCGGCATGGGGCGGACAGGGGCTCAGCGCATAGAAACGGTACGGGAATGAATTGGAATCCCAATAGCGCTGCGCCTGATCCTTGTAATAGCCGTCGGATGTGGTGCCTACATAATCCCATCTGGACAGATTGGACCATGTATCCACATTATACCTTACCTCATATCGGTCCATGACGGTGTATTCCCTGCTCCCTCCGAATCCTTTCCAACAGCTTACCATGAATCCCTGGGTAAGATAGTTGGCGGTCACGGCACGGGTTACGGGAGTGGTCATTGCAGCCTGGAAGAACTGCATGGGCACATCACCCTCGTATTCAGGCTCCGGCTGGATGGTTGAATCAAAGGAACAGGCAGTGAGACCGGCACAAAGGATTGCGCCGATCCACCACTTTAAGTTGTTCTTATGATTAATACTCGTTTTCATTAGAAGTGTAATCTGTGATGGTTGCACCATCAAAGACTATAGGATATACTGTAGGATTGGCCGGAACTACGGGATCGTCTACATCAATCACGGTGCTGCCAGGATCGGTAGTTCCTGTTGAGTTCTCGGTGATCTTGAATGTGTAAGTGTACTTGGTGTTGGGCTGCCAAGCTGCGATGAAGGTAGTGTCACTGCCTACAACTACGTTGGCGGGTACGTATACACGTGCATCATTTACAGTGATCTCCTCACCGTTATCCTCGGCAATCAGCTTGTATGAAACGTGGAAGGTGAAACCTGTCTCGCTGTCCTTGGGCTGAGCTACGGGGTAGTAGATTGTGGGTGATACTGCATATGTCTGAGTGGTAGAGTTGATATCGGCGGGTATTACATTGTAATTTACGCCGGTAACGGGAGCCGTGAAGGGAGAAAGACCGTTCCCGGTTCCGGGAATCTGGAATACCAGGTTGTCATCGGTAGTGTTGGCACCGGTAAAGTCAACTGTTGCCACAGGAGCATCAATGTTCGATGAATAATCGATGACTGCACCGCAGTCTGTATAATAGGTGTCCTTTGTGTAGGCAGGTGTTGCCGTGTCATCCTTCTTGGCAGGTGTAGCCTGAATGCCGTTGTCGGTAGTAGTGACATCGATGATCTCAACCTTGTAACCGCGTACGCTCTCGTAGAAACGCAGGCTTACCTGAGCACCCAGATGCTTGAAGTTGAGCATTATATCCTTCTTGTCGGCGTTGATTGCCTCGGCTCCGGCATAGAGGAACTCCTGGAGTGAAGCGTCGTCATAACCTGCAACCTGAGCGGTATTGGCAACTGTAATGGTCTTGGCGTGAGAATCGAATGTAACACCGGCTGCACGGTAAGGTGCATATGCATAGAACTCGGTTGTACCGTATGCAAGGTCCCAATATCTCAGATACTGATTCTGGTTGGCTGACATGTAGGCAGTCTGGGAACCCGTGTAGAAACCTGCTGTTCCGCTGTAACTGTACTCTTCGGTTCCGAGTTTCTCATAGAACCAGGGTGAAAGGTGGTCCACATCAGTACCTGCAACTCCGTTCCAGGTGGTAGCACCTGACTTGTCATAACCCTTACCTGAACCGTCGGAATAACCTACCAGGTAATTGGTCATTACATTCTGAGAAGTTGTACCATAGATCTTGTATGCCCAAACACCAAAATTGTAGTGTCCAAGCTCTTCAAGGTTAGTAGCACGGGTGATGTTCTTCTTCTCCACGCTGAAAGCGATAGGAGTCTCACCATCCTCGGTTGTCTTAGGACTGTTGATCAGTTCATCGCTGCTGCAGCTTGCCAGAACTATGGCAGCAGCTGCCAGAAACATTGATTTTTTCATCTCAAAAATGCATTTATGATATTTATTACTTTAAATCTCAAATTCCCAATATACCTCATCGTAATCCTCGACGGTAGGTATGAACAGGCTGCCCGTGCTTGTCGGTCCCGGTGCCGGCGGAGTTAGTGTAGCGCAGTCAATATAGACCGTGAGTATGCCGCCGTGAGCCTGAGTCAGGCATTGGTCGGTGACATCGAACTCATAGGTCTTTACACCGTCATTCTTCCATATGAGGTCAAAATAGAGCATGTTCCTGAGGTTGGAGCGGGATCCCGCATACATGGCGCCCGATCTGGTATAGGGTTCGTTGTCGCAGAGTCCGAATGTGGTAAGCTTGCCGCCTATCACATCACAGTTACGACCCTTTGCCGTCAGATTCTTTTTCATTCTGGTATTGAAATATACCACTGCCGGTTTTTTGCCTGTACGACCGGTGTTGACATTGGTGGAACTGGCCATCGACGAAAGCGCCGCATTACCGTTCACTGCCTTTATCTTTCCGTCCTCGTTGTTGTACAGGACGAACTGTACCAGATAGATATATACCAGAGGACGTAACCTTGCATCGATATGCTTTATGTACAGGTTCTCGACCGGATCGTACTCATAATCCTCCAGGTTCGGTGATATATAGATGTTCTCCGGATATGCACCGTAGAATATCTCCGGCTGGTTAAGCAGGCCCAAAGCTCCTGTCGTATCGCTGCTCTCGGTTGCCTTACTGCGGAATATGCTTCGTGAGAGACCGCGTGTACCGGTTGTGGTAGCAGTTATGGAATCAAGGGTCTCATTCATTACGACTACCTGTGTACCGTCCTTGGAGTCAATCTCACTGTAGAACAGCATATCGTAGTAACCGAACTGGAAATAACGGCGGAACTTGGTGGAGCGGATACTGAAGGCATCCACGCTGGAGTGCCATGAAACAGGATGTTCACCCTTGAAATAGCGGTGTACCTCATAGCTCTTGGGCATGGTGTAACCTATATGTCCCCAGATGGAGTCATCGGTGGCATCCCATCCGTAATACCATGCGGAATCAAGTGACACCTCGAAATCCCAGATTACGCTGAGTTCGGTCTCGACCTTGGGAATCTTCATTTGCAGTTCCTGACCGGGAAGATGCAAAGGAGGCTGAATGCATGAAACGACGGAGCCGGTTACGACTGCCATCGCAACCAACACCTTACATATAATAGTCAAACGGAATGCTTTCATTTTTTCACCTCCTTCCTTTTTCTGTAAATGATATCATATGTCAGGTGAATGCCTGCATTGGTGGGACCCAGCCAGACGAAACGGTGGTTTCGCTCCTTGAAGTCACATGCGTTACCGTTGTAGTTGTAGTAGTAGAGTCCGTCTTCAACACCGTTCAGCGGGTTTCCGTAGATGTAAGGATCATAACGGGTAACGAACACGCCCGCACTCAGACTCAGTTCAAGACGCAGGTTTCCTTTCTTGTTGAGAGGACGTGTATAACCGATGCCCAGACCGGCGCCACTACCCTCGCCTTCCCAGCCTTTCTCCTTGTTGAAGCCGATACCGTATACGGTACCCTCGGCATAGGCGCTCAGATATGTGCCGATGAACTCACCTCCGCCCTTGAAATAGCGGCGAACCTCCAACTGGCCGTCACGGACCTGGCAGAACTTG